>ERZ779626.69-NODE-69-length-71919-cov-15.940360_pt1 | contig 71919 bp, 70 predicted proteins | sample MGYA00514209_ERZ779626 | MGnify/ENA primary metagenome ERZ779626 (study PRJEB29562, sample SAMEA4376713) | mouse gut metagenome | isolation source: Cecum | study: EMG produced TPA metagenomics assembly of the A DSS colitis mouse model was used to assess the...
CACTTCTTTTACTTCTTTATCTCACATGAGCAAAAAGCCAGGGCATGAAACAGCTCATGGCCGGGGGCGGCATCATCGTCATCGGCACGACCCTCATCCCCCTGCTGTCGGGGCTGTTTTAAGGGCGGCGGCTTATGGACTTTCTCACCGACTGGCTCACGGACTGGCTGAAAGAGCTGCTGATTGGCGGCATCATGGGGAACCTTGAGGGGCTCTTTGATACCGTCAATGCCCAGGTCGGAGAGATTGCGGTGCAGGTAGGGACGACCCCGGCGGCATGGAACGCCGGGGTTTTCTCCCTCATCCGCCAGCTTTCCGAGACGGTGATTTTACCCATCGCCGGGCTGGTGCTGACCTTTGTAGCCACCTATGAGCTCATCCAGATGCTCCTTGAAAAAAACAATATGCACGAAGTGGACGTGGCGAACCTCTACAAATGGATGTTCAAGACCGCGTGTGCGGTGCTGATACTTTCCAACACGTTCAATATCGTGATGGCCGTCTTTGACGTGTCGCAGAGCGTGATTTCCCGCTCTGCCGGGCTGATACAGGGCTCCACGGCGGTTTCGCCGGATATGCTGAACAACCTCCAGACCACGCTGGAGGGGATGGACTTGGGCCCGCTCCTTGGGCTGTGGCTCCAGTCCTCGGTCATCGGGCTCACCATGCAGGCGCTGGGCATCATCATCTTCGTGCTGGTGTATGTGTCCGCCGCCCTATGGCTACAAAAAAGACGCGGACAATCCACGAAAGTGGATTATCGACGATGAAGCCGCCGAGGTAGTCCGCAGGATTTACCGGCTCTGCATTGAGGGCAAGGGAATCGAAACCACGGCCCGAATGTTGCAGGAGGACGGTATTTTGACGCCCACGCAGTATTGGGAGAGTAAGGGCATCCGCAAGGGCGGCAGAAAGAGCCAGGACACGCCCTGCAAGTGGTGCAAAACCACCATTACAAAAATCCTGACTCTCCGGGAGTACACCGGTACTCTTATCAATTTTAAGACCTACTCCAAGTCCTTTAAGAACAAGCGCCGCCTGATGAACCCGGAAGAAAACTGGGCCGTCTTTGAGAACCACCATGAGGCCATTATCGACACCGCCACATGGGAGCAGGTACAGAAGCTCCGGGAGGGGACGAAACGCCGGAAGCCCAAGAACACCGAGAAGAATATGTTCGCCGGTCTGCTGTACTGCGCCGACTGCGGCCACAAGCTGCATTACAATATCAACCATCCCAACAGCTCCATTGAGTATTTTAACTGTTCCAACTACCGGGGAAACCGGGGCACTTGCAATGAAACCCATTATATCCGCGCCGATTCGCTGGAGCAGGTGGTGCTGCTGGAACTCAATCGTATGGTCAGCTATCTGAAAAACCATGCGGAGGAATTTGCAGAGTTGCTGGCTCAGAAAACTACCAAGGACTATGAGCGGGAAAGCCGGAACAGGCGGCAGCGTCTCCAAGAGCTGATTGCCAGAAATAAAGAGGTGGATCGCTTATTCGAGCGTATTTATGAGGACAATGTATCTGGTAAGCTCACCGATGACCGCTTTATGAAAATGTCCCAGCGATACGACGAGGAACAGCAGCAGCTCAAAAAGGACATTGAGGAATTGCAGCGCCAGTGTGACAAGGACGATGACCGCGCCTATTGCAAAGACCAGTTTTTGAAAGCCGTGCGGAAGTTCATGGAGATGAAAACGTTGACGCCCACCATTTTGCATGAGCTTGTGGAGCGTATCGACGTGTACCAGACCCAGGGAACCGGGAAGAACAGGACACAGCGCATTGTGATCCACTATAACTTCATCGGCGTCCTGGATATGCCGGAGGTTGAGGAATACCCGGATAACGTGGTGCTGGACAGCCGCCAGGGTGTGGCCGTTGAGTATTTGGTCGGCAAGGCCGGATAAAAGAAATGGAGCAGCTGAAGCCGCTCCGTCGGGGCAGACCGCCCCATAGAAATAGCAAAGGAACAGCCTTTCGACTGTTCCTTTACATACGAGTGTTCAGTTGCGTTATGAACACTCGACATGGTCCGAGTGGCGGGATTTGAACCCACGGCCTCTTGGTCCCGAACCAAGCGCGCTACCAACTGCGCTACACCCGGATATTTCTTTAAAGTATTTGCAAAACAGGATGGGGGAGAAGAAAAGTGGGCGGGCCGTAAGCCCGCCCACTTTATTTGGAGGCGCCACCCAGATTTGAACTGGGGCATCAGGATTTTGCAGACCCTTGCCTTACCACTTGGCTATGGCGCCATACACTGCTATTCTATTGTGTCCCTCAGCAAATTAGAACGACAAGAGAAAACTTTCCTCAACTTCCTTCACCGCATGGAAAACTAGGAAAACAACGCATTGTGAAGGAGAAGGGAAGGGGAACGGAATGAAGGAATCCCGCCTAAAAGGCGGGGTTCCTGAATGGGGCGATTCAACCCCAACATGGAGCGAGTGACGAGGCTCGAACTCGCTACCTCCACCTTGGCAAGGTGGCGCTCTACCAGATGAGCTACACTCGCATATGGTGCCCAGGGCCGGAATTGAACCAGCGACACGTGGATTTTCAGTCCACTGCTCTACCAACTGAGCTACCTGGGCATAAAATGTGGCGACGCGGAAGGGACTTGAACCCTCGACCTCCGGCGTGACAGGCCGGCGTTCTAACCAACTGAACTACCGCGCCACATTTGGGACTCGCTTTGGTGGGAACAACAGGGCTCGAACCTGTGACTCCTTGCTTGTAAGGCAAGTGCTCTCCCAGCTGAGCTATGCTCCCGTCGTTCCTCCGTTTGTCAGACGGCGAAAGTGATTATAACAAATGAAACCTCTCCTGTCAAGAGCTCATTTGAAAAAAGTTGGCGTTACTTGGCAGATGCCTCGTCCCGCAGGGCGCCCAGCTCTTGTGCATTGAAGCGGTATACCTCATCGCAGAACTGGCAGGTGAGCTCCGCGCCCCCTTGTTCCTTGATCAAAGCGTCCAGCTCAGCCCTTCCCAGGCTGATGAGGGCGCGGCTCACCCTCTCCCGGGTGCAGTAACAGCGGTATTCGATGGGGGAGGTCTCCAGCACTTCCAGATCAAATTCGCCCAGCACCTCCCGCAGCAGCCCCAAGGGGTCTGTTCCCGCGTCCAGCCGGGCGCTTACCGCCCCCAGGCGCGCCACGCCCCGCTCCACTGCGGACACCACGGTCTCGTCCGCGCCGGGCAGGAGCTGAATGAGGTAGCCTCCCGCCGCCTGTACTGTTTGGCTGGGCGCGATCAGCACACCCAAGGCACAGGCCGTTGGCACCTGCTCGCTCTCCACAAAATAGGCGGCTACGTCCTCGGCAATTTCGCCCCCAACCAGCTGGACTGATCCGATATAGGGCTCCTTGAGCCCCAAATCCCGGATAACGGTGAGCTCACCGTTACAGCCTACGGCGGCGCCCACGTCCAGCTTGCCCTTTGCCTTCCGAGGTACATCCACGGCGGGGTTTTGTACATAGCCCCTCACATTGCCCCGGCTGTCGGACACGGCGGTGAGGGCCCCCAGGGGCCCGCCGCCCTTTATCCGCAGGGTAACGGCTCCTGCTTCCTCCTTCATGGCTGCTCCCATCATGGAGGCGGCCATGAGCAGGCGGCCCAGAGCGGCGGCTGCCACCGGCCAGCAGTCGTGGATTGCCCTGGCCCGCTCTACCGTGTCCCGGGCGGAGATAGCCATTGCCTTGACCGGGGCGTTTTTGGCGATGGCACGAACAATCTGATCCATAGCTACAGTTCCTTTCCTGCGGCAAAAAAGATCCGCTGCGCCTTTTCCCTGGGCGGACGCATGGTTTTATCGCCGTATACCTGAATGGTTTGAAAGCCCGCCTCCCGCAGGAAGCTATCTAGTTCCTCCGGGGTGTAGGCATACTCCTCGTGATATTCGCCGGCCCGGCTCCAGCTGCCGTCCCTCTCCCGGACGAACAGATCCAGCCCATAGCCGCACACCCGCCGTTTGTGGGAGTAATCTCCCCGCCAGACGCAGAACAGATCCTCGTCCTCGTCCAGATAGGTTTGGCCGTCCGCGCCTTCCAGGGCGGCGGGGGTTTTGACATCGAAGAGGAACAGTCCGCCGGGGGCCAGAGCCCGGTACACCCGCCGGAAGGTCCGCCGCAGGGCGGCTGGGTGGGTGACATAGTTGACGCTGTCCAGGCAGGAGATGACCGCGTCGGCGGGGGCGGGCAGGGTGAGGCGGGACATATCCTGGCACAAAAACAGCACGTCCAGCCCCCGGCATTTCTGCTCCGCCATGGACAGCATATCCGGGGACAGGTCCAGGGCGGTCATCTGAAAGCCCCGTTCAGCCAGCTGCTTGGTCAGGCTGCCGGTGCCGCAGCCCAGTTCCGCCACCGCGCGGACAGGCCGCTTCCATTTTTGGAAGTGCCGCTCTACATAATCCGCCCAAGCGGCGTAGTCCACATCGGCGGTGAGCCGGTCATAGCACCGGGCCAGCGCGGTGTATGCGTCTGTCATCTCTTCAGCCGGGGCAGCACGGTTTTGTAACCGTCCGCACCGTATTGCAGCGCCCGGTTGACCCGGCTGATGGTGGCGCTGGACGCGCCGGTACGCTGAAGAATGTCGTTGTAGATGAAGCCCTGGTCCAAAAGCTGGGCCACCTCCATACGCTGGGCCAGGGCCTTCAGCTCGGCCACGGTGCACAGGTCCTGGAAGAAGGCGCGGCATTCCTCCTGATCCCGCAGGGCCAGGATGGCCTCAAACAGCAGGGTATTCTGCTCCACGCTCTCTTTTTGCATAGGGATCCCTCCCCAAATGATGTTACAGTGCCCCTATTCTAACACGCTGCTTTATGGAAGTAAAGAGAAAAACGGAAAAACCGCGAAAAGGGCTTGCGGACTGGGGAGAAGTCTATTATAATGAAACGGTCGGACGGATAAGGCAGACCAGCGAGACTGGCTGCGAATCCCGGCCGCAGAGGTATTTGAAATGGTAAAAGCGATTGTAGGGGCCAACTGGGGCGACGAGGGCAAGGGTAAGATCACCGACCTGCTGGCGGAGACCTCCGATGTGGTGGTGCGCTTCCAGGGGGGGGCCAACGCAGGCCACACCATCATTAACGACTACGGGCGCTTTGCCCTGCACATTCTGCCCTCCGGCATTTTCTATCCCCATATCACCAATGTCATCGGCAACGGGGTGGCCCTGGACGTGGCCAAGCTGGCAGCTGAGCTGAAGGACGTGACCGGCCAGGGTGTGCCGGCCCCCAACCTCATCGTGTCCGAGCGGGCCCAGCTGCTCATGCCCTACCATGTCCTTCAGGACGCCTATGAGGAGGAGCGGCTGGGGGGGAAGGCTTTTGGCTCCACCAAGAGCGGCATCGCTCCCTTTTACTCCGATAAGTACGCTAAGACGGGCATCCAGGTATGCGACCTTTTTGACGAAAACCGGCTGTGGGAGCGGCTCAGCCGCGCTGTGGAGGTGAAAAACATCCTCTTCGAGCACCTGTACCACAAGCCCGCTTTGGATGCAAAGGCGCTGTACGACCAGCTTTTGGACAGCCGGGAGCTGATCCGGCCCTATGTGGGCGATGCGGTGGGCTTTCTCCATCGGTCGCTGAAGGACGGCAGGACGGTGCTGCTGGAGGGGCAGCTGGGCTCCATGAAGGACCCGGACCTGGGCATTTTCCCCATGACTACCTCGTCCCACACCCTGGCGGGATACGGCTGCGTAGGGGCCCCGGTGCCCCCTACCGCCGTCCGGGATGTGATCTGCGTCACGAAGGCGTATTCCTCCAGCGTGGGCTCCAACACCGAGCCCTTTGTCAGCGAACTCACCGGCCCCGAGGGGGATGAGCTGCGCCGCCGGGGGGGCGACAAGGGGGAGTTTGGCGCGACAACGGGCCGCCCCCGCCGGGTGGGCTGGTTCGACGCAGTGGCCACCAAGTACGGCTGCATGGTGCAGGGGGCCACGGAAGTGGCGCTGACCTGTTTGGATGTGATGGGCTACCTGGATGAGATTAAGGTGTGCGTGGGCTATGAGATTGATGGGGAGGTCACCGACCAGTTCCCCACCACCCCCAGGCTTATGCGGGCCAAGCCGGTGTTTGAGACCCTGCCCGGCTGGGGGAGCGACGTGCGGGGCACCACCGACTACAATGCGCTGCCCGCCAACGCCAAAGGCTATGTGGAGTTTTTGGAAAAGCACATCGGGGTGCCCATTACCATCGTGTCCACTGGGCCCAAGCGCCACGAAATTGCGCTGCGTCCTGCCGCCGCCGTATGAAGGGGACGTGGGGAGCAAGCACTTTATAAGCTGCGGATGATGCCGGGTGACGGCTTTTGAAGGGTGGCCCAGCGGCAATAGGCGTATGCCCAGGAAAAGATAGGAAGAAGCGGCGCCCGCCCAATGGGACGGACGCCGCTTTGTTTTATTAAACATAAAGTAGATATTGACTTTAATAATATTTATGTTATAATGAATTTTATATAAGGCGGTGGTTTGATGGACGCATTGCCGAGTTGGATGGCCGGCTTGGAGGAGGAGGATGCGGCTTTTATTAAAAAGTTTGTCCTTGCCTCCGGCTCACTGAAGGAAATGGCGGGCCTGTACGGCGTCAGTTATCCCACGGTGCGGCTGCGGCTGGACCGGCTGATTCAAAAAATACAGTTGACCGAAAAAGCGGAAGCCGATCCTTATGTGGCGCTGGTGAAGCGGCTGGCGGTGGATGACAGACTGGATTTTGACACTGCCAAGCTGCTGCTCAGCGAATACCGAAAGATGAAGGAGGCGTTTTGATGTTTCGGTCTGGATTTCATTTTGGCGACCCCAGCCTGCCGCTCTTCACGATGTATGGCGAGGAGATGCCGTTTTTCCTGGGCATCGGTGTGGTGCTGGTTGCGGCTGAGGCGTTACTTGCCCTCAAAAAGGACGCCCGGCTGGGACTGATTCTGCCCGGGGCTTTCTTTGCTTGGGCGGCGGCCAAATGTGTGGTTCGGATGATACGTTGGAGCCCGGTGATGTCTGATCTGTGGTTTGCGCTGTGGGTAGAAAATATCCCGACAGCGATTCTGCTGGTGGCGTACGCCATATGCCGGATCTGGCGCAGGATACACTCCCTCCGGCAGGCGGACAAGAGCCGTTTGCTGGACAAGACCCGTATTGAGGATCTGTGAGAACGGGGGGCGGCAGGGGAATCCCTGCCGCCTCTTGCTTTGGGTAAGCCTTTTCGCCGGGTGCGGCAATCCTCCTCCACATATTGGGGGGCCTCTGCGCATATACATCTTCCTGTGAGAGACCACAACGGGGAGTGTTGTTTTTGTGAAGGGGAACATGGAAGAGCGCGCCCAGGAGCTGGCGCTGTACATCATTGAGAACAAAACTACCGTCCGGGCCGCCGCCAACCGCTTCGGTATCAGCAAATCCACCGTACATAAGGACCTGAGCGAACGTCTGCCCGTTATCAACCAGGGGCTGTACCAGCAGGTGAAAACGATCCTGAACGAGAATAAAGCGGAACGCCACATCCGGGGCGGCATCGCCACCAGAAAAAAGTACAAAGGGGAATAGCAAAAGGGCGGGCCTTTTCAAAGGCCCGCCCTTTGAGCGTCAAAGCGGAAATTTTAGTTGTGGCAGCCGTGATGGCCGCGGGGGGAGGCGGCGCGGTAGGCCGGGCAGCTACCGTCGCACCAGCCGCTGGCATGATTGCTGCCGCAGTAGGTGATGCCGTTGTGGTCGTGACGCCCGGTGAGGGTGCAACCCTCCACGTCGCACAGGGCCAGGCAGGCCCCGTCACAGTAACCGGCATCGTGGCAGTTGCCGCAGTAGGCTACGCCATCGTGAGTGTGGCGCCCGGCCAGCTCACAGCCCTCCACCTGGCATAGGGGGGCGCAGGAGCCGTCGCACAGGCTGCCGCCGTGGGTATGGCCGCAATACAGAGATTGGCTGTGATAGTGCCAGCCGGCGGCGGTACATTCCGCCACCGCGCAGGGCTGGGCAGTGCGGCGGGCGGCCCGTCCGTGGCAGCCGCCATGGGCGAAGGCAGCGGGAACCAGCAGGGACACGGCACAAACAGCCGCAGCAGCGGAAATCAAGAGCCTTCTCAGAGACATGATGGTTCTACCTCCAAAAAATTTTGTTCCATGGTCAGTGATATGGCTATCACTGATATTAGTATAGCGCCGCTGGGTAGGGAATGCAAGACCTTTCCAAAAATTTTGCGGCTCATACCCCGGCGTCTGCGCGGGCGGACACGGTTACGTCGTTGATCCACTTGCCGCTGAGGAACCGGCGGATGCCTAAAATGCCCTTGACCAGGTTTTCGCTCATCATGGACAGGTATACCCAGAATATGCCAGCCTTGAACACCAGCCCCGACAGCACCGCCAAGGGCAGCGCCACCACCCACAAGGGGGTGAGGTCGATGAGGGTGGCCATGCGCACGTCTCCTCCGCCCCGGAGCACCCCCACGATATTGGTGCATTCAAAGGAGCGCAGGGGCATCATGGTAAACACCACGGTAAGCATCATGGTGCAGATATCCCCTGCGGCGGAGGACAGGCCGAACAGCGGGTAGAGCACCGGGATCACAAACCAGTGGAGAAGCCCAAGGAACAAGAGCCCGGCCCCCAGCCCGAACAGGAAGGCCAGCGCGTTGAGCAGCGCCCCCAGGGAGTACACCCGGTCGGCGCGGCCCGAGCCGATCTCCTGGCCGATGAGGATGGCGGCGGTGCCCGAGATGGCGAACACTCCCACGGTGCACAGGTTGGTGATGTTTCCGGCGATGGCGTATGCGGCCAGAATTTCCTGAGAGCCCTCCATATGGCCCATGATGGTGGGGAACAGGGAGGTGCCCAGCCCCCAGAAGGTCTCATTGCACATTACGGGGGTGGAGAAGCGGATAAAACGCCGGGTCATCTCTCCGCCGGGCCGGAAGAGCAGGGCGGGGGAGAGCTTGAACTGTTTGTCCAGAACCGCCCAGCCCACGGCGATGGAGCAGGACAGAACCCGGGCCAGCAGGGTGGCCAGTGCCGCGCCCTGCTCCGCCAGCCGGGGCGCGCCCAGGTTGCCGAAGATGAACATCCAGTTGAGAAAGGTGTTGCTGGCCATGGAGGCGCCCAGAATCACCAGCCCACGGCTGGGATTGCCCATGGCCCGGTGGACGCCGATGTAGACCTGGACAAAGCTGTCGAAGAGGTAGGACCAGCCCACGATGCGGGCGTACCGGGCGGCGGTGGCCACCACGGCGGCGTCGGTGCCGAACAGCCCCATGAACTGGGTGGGCAGGAAGCCCATGATGAGAGCGAAGGTGAGGCCGATGGCCCCGGCGGCGTACATGCCGATACCCATCACCCGGTTGATGGCCCCCATGTCCCCCTTGCCCCGGTACTGGCTGATGAGGACGGAGGAGCCGCTCTGGATGCCGAACATCATCAGCTGCACCACAAACACTGGGATATTGGCCAGGGTCACCCCGGCCAGCGGGCCCTCCCCCATGGTGCCCACCATAAAGGTGTCCACCAGCCCCAGGGAGTTGGTGATGAGGTTTTGCAGCAGAATGGGCAGGGCCAGGGAGATCAGCCTGGGGTAAAAGCCCGGCTCCCGCCGGAATAGCTTGAACATGACGATTAATGCTCCTTTGCTTGATTTATGAAAGGGTGGTGAAGAGGGTATCCGCCGCGTTTTTTAGGGCGGCTGCCAGTGCATCTGCCTCCTCCCGGGTGGAGGTAGGCGAGAAGGACAGCCGAAGGGCCCCGTCCAGCCAGGGCTTTGGCAGGTTCATGGTGGCAAATACGTGGCTGGGCCTGCCCTTGTGGCAGGCGGAGCCGGAGGAGATGCACACGCCCTGATCGCCCAGCACCCGGACCACCACCTCGCTCTTGTAGCCGGGCAGGGTGATGGCGCAGATGTGGGGGGCGTCGCCCTGGGAGATGACCTCCAGCCGGGGCAGGGCTTCCTTTAATTTGGAGAGGGCGTATTCCTTGATGGCGGCAGTGCGCTCCAGCCGGGCGGAGTCCGCTGAAACGGCACGGACGGCGGCGGAAAAGGCGGCGATCTGTGCCGTGGCCTCGGTGCCCGAGCGCAGGCCCTCCTCCTGTCCGCCCCCGGTGAGCAGGGGGCGCAGCCGCACGCCCTTTTTGATATACAGCGCCCCAATCCCCTTGGGTGCGCCAATTTTATGGCCGCTGACGGCCACCAGATCCGCTCCCAATCTCGCCAGGGGTTCCGGCGTCTTCAAAAAGCCCTGCACCGCGTCGCAGTGGAACAGGATGGCCGGGTCGAAGGCTTTCACAGCCCTCACGCAGTCCGCCACGGGGAGGATCACGCCGGTCTCGTTGTTTACCAGCATCATGGACACCAGAGCGGTGTCCGGCCGCAGGGCGGCGGCCAGTTGCCCCGCGCCGATGCGCCCGGCCCGGTCCGGCTTTAAGTACGTGACCTCGTATCCCTGCCGTTCCAGATCCTTGCAGGTCTCCAGCACGGCGGCGTGCTCAATAGCGGTAGTGACGATGTGCTTTCCCCGGCGGCGGTTCAGCTCCACCCCCCGCCGGAGCGCCCAGTTGTCGCTCTCGGTGCCGCAGGAGGTGAAGAACAATTCGGCGGGGGAGCAGCCAACCGCTGCGGCTGCCGTCTCCCGCCCTTCCTTCACCTGCTGGGCGGCCTGCCGGGCGTACCCATACCGGGAGGAGGGATTGCCGAACTGCCCCAGGGCATCCACCATGGCCTCCACGGCCTCCGGGCGCACCGGGGTGGTGGCGGCGTAGTCAAAATAGATGAGTTTGTCCATGGCGTTTCCCTCCTGAGCCTTTGCAGTCCTTGTATTGTAATGGTTTGCGCCCCAAAAGTCAACGGGGGATTGACAAGAAGGGGAGGGGAGGTATATGATTCCTTCACCATATAAAAAAGGAGCTGTTTGCTATGATCCCTACCCCCGAACAGGCATGGGAGCTTTTGTGTGAATTCAACGAGGGCGATTTCCACCGCAGGCATGGCCGCACCGTGGGCGATGTGATGCGCTGGTTCGCTCAGGAGCTGGGCTTTGGTGAGGAGGCCGGCGTCTGGGAGGCGGTGGGCATCCTTCACGACCTGGATTTCGAGCAGTGGCCCGAGGAGCACTGCGTCAAGAGCCAGGAGCTGATGCGCCAGCGGGGTGTGGATGAGGCCGTCGTCCGCGCCACCGCCAGCCACGGCTATGGGGAGTGCGTGGACATTGCGCCGGAGAGCCAGATGGAGAAGGTGCTCTTTGCCGTGGACGAGCTGACGGGGCTGATTGGCGCTGTGGCCCTTATGCGCCCCTCCAAGAGCGTGTCGGATCTGGAGGTCAAGTCGGTGAAAAAGAAGTATAAGGATAAACGGTTTGCCGCCGGGTGCTCCCGGGAGGTAATCGAGCGGGGCGCCGCCATGCTGGGCTGGGAGCTGGATGAGCTTATTGAAAAGACCATTCTGGCCATGCGCGCCAGCCCTAACGTGGACTGATGGAGCCCATCGCCCACATCCGCACCGACTTTGCTTCCAAGTTCGGCGTGCCCCGGCAGGCGGGGCTGGTGGAGCAGCTGCGCGCTGTGGTGGTGCTTGAGCCGCCCTATCGGGCCGCCGAGGCACTGCGGGGCATTGAGGGATTCTCCCACCTGTGGCTGATCTGGGAGTTCTCCGAGAACCGGGACAGGGGGTGGTCCCCCACGGTGCGTCCCCCCAGGCTGGGAGGGAACAGGCGGCTGGGAGTGTTCGCCACGCGATCTCCCTTCCGGCCCAACCCCATCGGGCTGTCCTGCGTGGGTTTGGAGGGGGTGGAGTGGGATACGGTCCAGGGGCCGGTGCTCCACGTGTCCGGGGCGGATCTGGTGGACGGCACTCCTATCCTGGATATCAAGCCCTACATCCCTTATGCCGACTGCCATCCCGAGGCGGTGGGCGGCTTTGCCGGGGACGCGCCGGAGGGCGGGCTGGTTGTGGAGTGCCCGCCGGAGCTGCTCACGCGGGTGCCGGAGAGCAGCCGGGCGGCGCTGCTTGGGGTGCTGGCACAGGACCCCCGTCCCTCCTACCAGGACAACCCTGGGCGGGTGTACGGCTTCGGATTTGCCGGGCTGGAGGTGCGCTTTGCCGTTCGGGAGGGTGTGCTGACGGTGACGGATATTGGGCCGTCCCGGCTGTAACAGGAGGGGCCGCCCCCGCCGTACCGGCGGGGGCGGCCTTAAAATAAAGGAAGGAAGTCTGCGGAAGAGGAGGACAACGCCATGACGGAGGTATATGCGGCGGCGGGAGAAGACGGGCGGCTGTTGGCCTGGCCGCTGCTGGCCGCAGCGGCGCGGCAGCGCTGGGGGTGGACGGCTCTGCCCCCGGTGGAGCGCTCCCCCCGGGGCAAGCCCTTGTTCGCCGGGGAGGGGGAGCGGTGGTTTTCCCTGTCCCACAGCGGGGGGCTGGCGCTGTGCGCTGTGTCCGACGCCCCGGTGGGGGTGGATGTGGAGGTGGTCCGATCCCGCCGGACAGCCCTGCCCGGCTATGTCCTGGGCGCGGAAGAACTGGAGGAGTTTGACGGCAGCTGGGAGGACTTTTACCGGCTATGGACCCGGAAGGAGAGCTGGTGCAAGCGGGAGGATATTCCCCTCTATCCCCCCAGGGAGGTGGTTCCGCCGCCCGGCTGCTGTGGGAGCTTTGCCGGGGAGGGCTGGCGGGGGGCGGTGTGCTGCCACGGCGTCCCCCCGGACAGGGTGGTTTGGCTGGCCCCGGAGGAACTGCCGGAGCAGGGAAGGGCTTAATGGATTCTTAAAGAAAACCCCACCAAAACATAAGGGGTATCCGTGTTGAAATTGAAGATTTGTCCTCTATAATCGGTAGTGTCAAGAGGCAGGCCGCGATGTTCCATTGGAACCGGGCAAAAGCGCCGGTCGGCTTTCGTGGAAAGAGGAGGAATCTTCATGAACATTCTGATTTTGACAGGTAAGTTCGGTATGGGCCACCTGTCCGCCGCCAACGCCCTGCGGGAGCAGCTGGGGCAGGACGGGCACCACGCCGATGTTGTAGACCTGTTTGAATACGCCGCCCCCGAGCTGGCCCCCGCCATGTACTGGTGGTTTAACGTGCTTGTGACCTACGGCGGGGTGTTTTATAACATCTATCACGACCTGACGGTAAACGACTCCGGCGAGGGCCGGGGGGACAATCTGCTGGGCGGGCTGGACCGGCTGCTGGATGAGTATGCGCCCGACGTGGTGGTGTCCACCCACCCGATCTGCTCCGCCGCTATGGCGAAGTATAAGGAGGAGGGGCCGTCGGATATCCCCATGGTCACTTGCGTCACCGATGTGACCTGCCATAGCGAGTGGCTTCACCCCGGTACCGACTGCTACCTGGTGGCGGAGGAATCCGTCCGGCAGGGGTTTATCGCCAAGGGTGCGGACCCGGACACCGTGGTGGTGTCCGGTATCCCCGTCAGCGGGCGGTTCCAACCCGCCCGCAAGGACTGTTCAAAACAGCGGGAGCTGCTCATCATGGGGGGCGGTCTGGGGCTGATGCCCCGGCGGGACAGCTTTTATCAGGCGCTCAACGCCCTGCCCGGGGTGCACACCACTATCCTCACCGGGCGCAACGACAAGCTGTTCCAGCGCCTCAACGGCAGGTATGAGAACATTGAGGCCGTTCCCTTCACCTCCCAGGTGGACAAGTACATGGCCCGGGCCAGCCTGATGCTGTCCAAGCCGGGCGGCATTACCTGCTTTGAGGCCATCGCCGCCCGGCTGCCCATCCTGGCCTGGCAGCCCTTCCTGAAGCAGGAGCAGGAGAACGCTAACTTCCTGGTGCGCCGGGGCATGGCCCGCATCGCGGCCAAGGAGGAGAGCGCCTGCCTTGCCGCCATCCGGGAGACCATCTGCGACGGCGAAGCCCTGTCCGCCATGGAGCGGGCCATGGACGATATGGCCGCCGACATCAGCCGTACCGCCGCGTGCGCCGTGGTGCGTTCGCTGAGCCGGGAGGGGAGGGTATGCGCGTGAAAATCCAATGGAAAAATATTGCCTGTACGGGGGCGGTGTGTGCCCTGCTGGCTTGGACGGTATACACCATCTTTCAGCAGCAGACCCCGGGGCAGCTGGCCGCCGCCCTGCTCAGCGCCGACTGGCGCATTTTGCTGCTGGGCGTGCCGCTGATGGCGCTGTTCGTGTGCTGTGAGGCTAAAGCCACCCATTCCATCCTCCGCGCTTTGGGCAGCGCCCAGCCCTTCCGCCGGTGCGCATATTACTCCTGCGTGGGCTTCTTTTTCAGCACCATCACCCCGTCCGCCACCGGCGGCCAGCCCGCCCAGGTGGTGGCCATGGGCAAGGATGGCACCCCCGCCGCCACCGGCGCGCTGGACATGCTGCTGGTCACCATCGGTTACAACACGGCGGCCATGGGCTGGGGGATTTTTGCTTTGACCGCCGCAGGGGGTCTTACCGAGCGGCTGGGCGGTCAGGTAGGGCTGCTGCTGGGCTTCGGGCTGGCGGTGTTCGCCGTGCTGGACATTGCCATGTTTCTTTTCCTGTTCCTCCCCGGCCCCACCAGGCGGCTGCTGTACGGCTGTATTGCCCTGGGGGCCAAGATATGGCCTGCCCTGGACAAATCCGGGCTGGAGGCCAGGGCGGACGAGCACCTGGCGGAGTACCGCCGGGGGGCGGGGCTCATCCGACGCTCCCCGCTGCTGCTGGTGGAGGTGGTGGGGCTCAGCGCTCTTCAGCTGGCCTGCTCCTACGCCATGCCCTATGTAGTCTATCGGGCCTTTGGTTTGTCTGGCTTCTCCCTGTGGGAGGTGATGGCCCTCCAGGCTCTGTGTGCTATTGCTGTGGGATATCTGCCTCTGCCGGGATCCGCCGGGGCGGCAGAAAATGTGTTCCTTCGGGGCTTCCTGCTGGTGTATGGCCAGGGGTTGGTGGCCCCTGCCATGATTCTCAGCCGGACGCTGAACTGCTATCTGGTGCTCATCGCCACCGCCATTGTGCTGGCTGCGGGCCGGGGGCTGCGCCGGAGAAAAGAGTCCGTCCAAAAGGGCGGACAGCCGGATGCGCTCCGTCTGACAGAGCGGGTGAAAAAGGCGGTGCCAGTGGAGGGGGCACAGTGAAACAGTGAAGTCCTTCGATGCCGAGGCGTGGGCCATTCGTATGAGTGAGAAAGGTGGAGGTGGAGAAGCTGTTTCCCCAGGAGGACGGACTGAAAACAAAGTCTGCCCGTCTGGATGAGCTGAACATTCTGTTAAACCTGGATAGCCGGAAGAGCGAGATGGTGGACGGGGACGTGGGGGAGGAAGCAGGGATGCCTCCCACCCGTGACGGCCGGCTGGACCGGTAAGCGTCTGCCGCACTGGTGACCGCGAAGTATAACGGGGCGGTTCTGGCTGAATGCCAGAACCGCCCATTTGATACTATTCGTTTCAACCCGGTCATGCAAAGAGAATGATTGCAAAGGGGAAGCGAACCGCCCTGCTGAACGACAAATTCAGCAGGGCGGTTTTACTTGCTCTATTTCTCTTTCCTCCAAGGAACATGGTGGTCAAACCGTTTGCTGTCATCACAGTTATGGCAATGTCCCTAACTGCGGGATGTTTTTAATGCGGTTATGCCATAAGATCAAGCCGGGGGATGAGAAGCGCCTTCTCCAGAGGATAAACCTCCACCAGTAGCTTGGCGATGGCGGCGCGGTCAATGTAGTCCTTGGGGGAGAGCAGGCCGTTGCTGCCGCCCACGATATTCAGTGCTACCAGGGTCTGAACATGGGGGGAGGCCCAGTCGCTCACCAGGGCGGCATCGGGGAACTGGGATAGGTCGCAGCTCTGAGAGGAGGCCAGGATGCGGCCAAGGATGGTCATGGTCTCCTCCCGGGTGACGTAGCCGTTCACATTGGCGTACAGCACTCCGTTTTCATTGCTGCCCTTGAGCACGCCCAGGGTATACATGGCTTGGACATAGTTCTGGGCCCAGTTGGGGATGTCCGTGTTGTCGGCGAAGGGGAGTTCAACCGTGTAGTAGGCCGATTCGTCCACCCCCAGCACCCGGGTGATGAAGGCCAGCAGCTCCGCCCGGGTGAGCCTGTCCTGGGGCTTAAACAGGGCGGTGCCGTCCTCCTGGCCGTAGCCGGTGGTCAGCCCCAGCTTGTACAGCCGGGTCACATAGTCGGCGCTCCAATGGCCCGCCATGTCGGTGAAGGGGTCGCCCCGGTCCACTTGGACGGGGATGGAGACGGTGACCCCGCCGGCGGTGACAGTGATATTCCCCTGGCCGTTGGCGGTACCTGCGGTGAAGCGGCCTTCGGTGTCGATAGCGCCCACGGCGGGATCGGCTGCCCAGGTAATATCGTCCGCGTCCATGGCCACAGGCAGGTTATACCAGACGCCGGATGCGGTGAGCTCCACCTGCTCTCCCGGCTCCAGGTTCAGGGAGTCCACCTTGGCGGAGGAGTCCTTCCGGGTGACGTTGAGGGCGGACAGCTTATCCACTACCTCTACGGATAGGGGGGAGCCAGGCCCGGCGGAAACGGTATAGCTGCCCGGAAGCTGCCCCGCGGTATATACCGCTCCGCTTTCAGTGCCGAAAACGGAGCCGCCGGTGGCATTCCAGCTGAGGAATTGACCTGAGACGGGCCGTCCCGCGCTGTCATAGGGGACGGCGGTAACGTTCAGGCTGGCCCCCGTCAGCACCACTCGGGTTTGGGCGGTGACATAAGCGCCGGGGGTGAACAGGGACTCGCCCGCGCGGCTGACCAGGGCAATGGTGTTGTTGATCTTCCGATTGGCGGTGGAAGGCTTGTTTACCACCTCAAAGCCGCCGCCGGGCAGGGTGGCCCCCAGCGTGGTGGAGCCGCCGCCGTCCAGCGCCACGGCAGATACGCAGCCCAGCTCCTGGAGCCGCTGGGCAACCTGGGTATAGGTGGCCCCCACGGAATAACCGCCCTGGCGGCCGTCTATGGTGTAAAAGACCGCCGTGCCGTCGCCCTTGAGGCCGACTGCGGTGTAGGGGTTGGCGGAGGTGGGCAGGCCGTCTGTGAGCTGCCCGTCCCGCAGCAGGGTGTACAGGCCGCTGATACCGTATACCGCCTGGTCCCACTGCTCGCTTGCACCGCCTACGGCTATGGATACCTGCGTGCCCGGGACCAGTTCCCGCAGGGCGGAGAGCAGCTCGGGGTTATTCCGATCCTCCGCGTAGAGCATATAGCAGCCCTCGGGAAGAATGCCGTTGAAGATGGTCTGGTCCTGAACGGCGTCGGCGACAGACACCACCTCCAGAGTGAGGGTGCGGTTCATTCTCATCTGTTCGCCGTTCACAGGCCGCAGGATGGCGGATACGCAGGGCCCGCCGCTGGTGACCTTGGAGGAGAAGTCCTGATTATACAGGTACAGCTTGTCCAAATAATTGTTATTGCGGTAGGCGTTGAAACCGGCGATGGGGAACACCCGCTGCATACCGTCAAAACCCGTCCAGGCGGCGGAGACGGTGGGCTTGCTCTCGTCAATGAACACCCGCCCGTCGGCCGTGAAGCCCAGCAAGGTATAGTTGGCCACGTCCAGGGCGCGGAGCACCCCATCGGTCATGAGCATTCCCACGATAGTGCCGTCGGCGTTGAAAAAGCCGCCGTTGATGGCGGCGGCCACCCGCCAGCCCTGGGCCTCCAGCTGGGCGGCGGCGCTGTGCACCGTGTTGGTGCTGGCCACATAGGAACCGCTGAATACCATGGGGGTCAGCGTGGAGTTGGGGGTGTATGTAACATAATGCTCTGTGCGCAGATCGGCCTTAGAGGCAGACCACAGGCTCTGGCTGGTCAGGGCGGCGCCCGGGCCAAGCTCCACCGTTCGCTGGGTGAGCTCGGTGCCCAGCGCCCAAGAGGCGCTGGCGGGGGCGCACAGCGCTGCGGCGAGGGCGGCGGCCAGAACCAGCGCTGCGCACCGTCTGGAATGTTTTTTCATGAGTTCCTCCTGTCTGCGGGTGGGGTTTCGCGTGTGTTTGGATCAAAGGATTACATGTTATGTTAACACAGGACGCTTTATTTGTAAATGGGAGATTTTGCTCAAGCGGCTTGACAGGTGTGATATAATACGTTAATTCACATAATGCCCGCCGGGCATGAACAAGTATGCATGATGGGTATTTGCCATTTTGCGCGGTGTGGATTATAATCACGCTGTTGTTTCAAGCAATTGACTGAACGTATTGGATGGAGAGGAGTGTGCGCCTGTGTTCGAAAATATGCTTCGCAGCTTTCCGCTGCTGGAGATCCTGGTGGACTCCTTCCCCAAAATACTCATTCCGGGGCTGAGCGTGACCATTCCGCTGACAGCCATCTCCTTTACCTTTGCCATGATCATCGCCGTGGCGGCGGCTATGGCCCAATTTGCCCGGGTACCGGTGGTTACCCAGCTGTGCCGGTTCTACATCTGGATTTTCCGGGGGACGCCGCTGCTGGTGCAGCTGTTTGTGGTGTTCTATGGACTGCCCAAGGTAGGGGTGCGCATCGAGCCGTTCCCGGCGGCGGTAATTGTGTTTTCCCTCAACGAGGGGGCCTACTGTGCGGAGACCGTCCGTGCCGCGCTGGAAGCGGTGCCTGCCGGTCAGCTGGAGGCGGGGCTGTGCACCGGGCTGAGCTATTTGCAGACCATGCGCCGCATTGTGCTGCCCCAGGCTATGCGCACCGCCTTTCCGCCGCTGTCCAATTCGCTGATCGCCATGGTCAAGGATACCTCGCTGGCGGCCAACATCACAGTGGTGGAGATGTTCCGGGCTGCGGAGCAGATTAACGCCCGGGTTTATGAGCCGCTGGCGCTGTACATAGAGGTGGGTATGATCTATCTGCTGTTTTCAACCGCACTCACCTGGCTGCAGCGGGTGGGGGAACGGAAGCTGAGCGCCTATGAGAGCCGGGAGGGGTGAGCGGTGGTACTGGAAGTGAACAACGTGCGCAAGGCCTTTGGGCGGACCCAGGTGCTCAAGGGAGTGGATCTGCGGGTAAACAAGGGGGACGTGGTGGCCATACTGGGCCCCAGCGGCTCAGGAAAGACCACCCTGCTGCGGTGCCTGAACTTTCTGGAGCGGGCGGACGAGGGGACGCTGCGCTTTGGCGGCGAGGAATTCCAGCTGGGCCGTGTATCCCAAAAGGATGTGGCGCGGCTGCGGAAAAGGACTGCCTTTGTCTTTCAAAGCTATAATTTGTTTTTGAACAAGACCGCGCTGCAAAACGTGATGGAGGGGCTGACTGTGGCCCGGAGAATGCCGAAGGCCGAGGCGGAGGAGGTGGGCCGCAGGGCGCTTTCAAAGGTGGGTATGGCAAAGCATATGGACCATTACCCCAGCCAGCTGTCCGGCGGGCAGCAGCAGCGGGTGGCCATCGCCCGGGCCATGGCGGTGGAGCCGGAAATTATCTACTTTGATGAGCCCACCTCCGCGCTGGACCCGGAGCTGACGGGGGAGGTGCTGGCGGTGATGCGCCAGCTGGCCGACGAGGGGATGACCATGCTGGTGGTTACCCACGAGCTGGGCTTTGCCCGCACCGTGTCCAGCCAGACGGTGTTCATGGAGGGCGGCGCAGTGGTGGAGGCGGGAGCATCCCGGGAGGTCTTTGAGCACCCCCGGGAGGAGCGCACCCGCGCCTTCCTCCAGACGGATGGAAGAGCAGAAGGAAAGGACTGACGCATGATGGAAAAAGTCAAAAAAACCGGCCGGGGCCGGAACATTGCGGTGATCGTTCTGGCGGCGGTGATCGTGCTGGCCGTGGGGGCGCTGGCCTTTGCGGGCAATTATTTGTTCCGCTTCGCCCTGGACCCCCAGGCGGGGGGTATGCTCAGCGCCGAGGACCTGGACAACCTGGAACTGGAGGGGAAGTACGCCTGGTTCGCCGGACAAGCCGGGGACCGCTGGCTCACCAGCCACGACGGGCTGAAGCTCCACGCCCTGTACCTGCCCCATGAGGGCAGCCACCAATACGCCGTGGTCTGCCACGGCTACGGCTCTATCCCCCAGTACGAGGGCGGGGTCGCCGCGAAGTTTTACGAAATGGGGTACAGCGTCCTGGCCCCCGCCGCCCGGGCCCACGAGCGCAGCGAGGGCCGCTACGCCGGCATGGGCTGGCCGGAGCGGCGGGACATCGTGGCCTGGGTGGACGCCATCGTGGAGCAGGACCCCCAGGCGGAGGTGGTGCTGTTCGGCGTGTCCATGGGCGGGGCCACGGTGATGATGACCGCCGGGGAGGCCGACCTGTCCCCCAATGTGAAGTGCGTTATTGAGGACTGTGGGTACTCCTCCGTGTGGGACGAGTTCGCGGGGCAGCTGGAGGAGATGTTCGGCCTGCCCACCTTCCCGGTGCTGGACGCGGCCTCCCTGGTGACCCAGATCCGGGCGGGGTACGGGTTTAAAGAGGCGTCGGCGGCGGATCAGGTGGCAAAGACCAGCCTGCCCATCCTGTTCATCCACGGGGAGGAGGACGACTTCGTGCCCTATTGGATGCTGGACGTGGTGTATGACGCCTGTGCCAGCGCGGACAAGGAGCGGCTGTCCGTCCCCGGCGCGGGCCACGGGGAGGCCGCCAAGGAGGACCCGGAGCTGTACTGGGCCACGGTGGAGGCGTTTTTGGACAAATACATAAACTGAGAGAATTTTAACTGCGATAAAGGAGCAATTGAGCCATGAATTGGAAACGAGCTGTGGCGGCGGTGGCCGCCTGTACACTGTGCCTGGCCCCCTTGATGGGCTGTGCCCAGGAGAAGCCCCAGGATAGTGATCTGGGCGGCGATGTGTTGGCCGCCATCCAGGCCAAGGGGGAGATTACGGTGGCGATGGAGGGCACCTGGGCGCCCTGGACCTACCACGATGAGAGCGGCCGGCTGGTGGGCTATGACGTGGAGGTTGCCACGGCCATTGGGGAAAAGCTTGGGGTCAATGTGAACTTTGTGGAGGGCGAGTGGTCCGGGCTGCTGGCCGGGCTGGATTCCGGGCGGTATGATATCATGGTCAACGGCGTGGACATCGACGAGGATCGGCGGGAGAAGTATGAATTCTCCACGCCCTATGCCTATAACCGCACGGTGGTCATTGTCCGCGCCGACGATGACTCCATCCAGGATATGGAGGATCTGGCCGGGAAAAAGACGGCCAACACCCTCAACAGCACCTATGCCGCCGTGGGAGAGGCTTACGGCGCGCAGGTCACCGGCGTGGACGATTTCATTCAGACCATTGAGCTGCTGACCTCCGGCCGCATCGACGCCACCCTGAACGCCGAGGTGAGCTTTTACGACTACCTGAACGCCCACCCGGACGCCCCGGTGAGAATTGCCTGCACCGACCCGCAGGCCACGCAGGTGGCCATCCCCATGCGCAAGGGGGAGGATACCGCTGCCCTGCGGGAGGGCATCGACAAGGCGTTGGCGGAGCTGGCGCAGGAGGGCGTACTGACGGAGCTGTCCATCCAGTATTTTGGAATGGACATTTCCCAGGCCCAGTAAAAATTTTAGAGAGACAGGATATGCCTGTAAATAACAACCGGGGCCGCTATGCGGCCCCGGTTGCTTTGGTTAATTCCCTTTGTCTCCGGCGATAAGGTGAGACATGTCGTATCTGCCCGGCGTGCCCACTCCGGCCAGGAACTTGGCCGCCTTCACTGCCCCGGCGGCGAATACCTCCCGGCTGGCGGCGCGGTGGGTGAGCTCAATCACCTCGTCCCGTCCGGCAAACACCACAGTATGGTCGCCCACAATGGTGCCCCCCCGCAGGGAGGAGATCCCGATTTCCCGCCGGTCCCGGGGTTTGCGGACACTGTGCCGGTCATAGGTGTACTCCGGCTCATAGGGCAGGGCGGAGGAGGCGGCGTCCGCCAGCATCAGCGCGGTGCCGCTGGGGGCGTCCAGTTTGCGGCGGTGGTGGCGTTCTTCAATCTCCACATCGAAATCCTCCCCCAACAGGGCGGAAGCGCGGCGCACCAGATCCATCAGCACGTTGACGCCCAAGGACATATTGGCGGAGCGGAAGATGGGGATGGAGTGGGCGGCCTCGTCCACCTGGCCAAGCTGCTCGTCTGAGTAGCCGGTGGTAGCCAATACCGCGGGCAGCTTTCGCTCCAGGCAGAACTCCAGCAAGGGGCCCAAGGCAGCGGGATGGGAAAAGTCGATCACCGCGTCTGCCTCGACGCGGCAGGCGGAGGGGGTGGGGAACACAGGAAAGCCCTCCATGGGCTGCGCCAGCAGGTCAATGCCCGCCGCAATCTCCACGTCCGGGTCATTGGCACAGATGTCCGCCACCACCCGTCCCATATGGCCGCAGCAGCCGGAGATGATAATCTTTTGCATATAAACGGCTCCTTTGATATCACGCCCGGCCGGCTTGGAGCGCCGGTTCACGCAGCAGGCCCGCGCGTCCCATGGCGCGGCGCAGGACCTCCAGATTCTTCTCCGAGATATCGCACAGGGGCAGGCGGAGGGGCCCTGCCTCCATGCCCAGCAGGTTCATGGCCGCCTTGATCGGAATGGGATTGACCTCGGTAAACAGCGCGTCAATGAGGTCCATGTACTGGATTTGCAGCTGGGAGGCGGCGGCAAAGTCATTGTCCAGGCAAAGATGGCTCATGTTCACCATTACCTTGGGGACAATATTGGAGGCCACCGAGATAACCCCCTTGGCCCCCAGGGCCATCATGGGCACAACCTGGTCGTCATTGCCCGACCAGATATAGAAGTCCTCCCCGCACAAAAACCGGGTGTGGGCCAGCAGGGAGAAATTTCCGCTGGCCTCCTTCACGCCGTTGATTTTGGGGTTTTCGGACAGCGACTTGTAGGTTTCGGCGGTGAAGGAGACCCCGGTGCGGCTGGGTACATTGTAAAGGATGATGGGCAGCTCCACCCGGTCGGCGATGTACTCGTAGTGCTTGATGAGCCCCGCCTGGCTGGCCTTGTTGTAGTAGGGGGTGACATGGAGCAGGGCGTCCGCCCCGGAATCCTGGGCGTGCTGGGAGAGGTAGACGGCGGCGGAGGTGTCGTTGGACCCGGCCCCGGCGATTACCTTAACCCGGTGGTTAACCCGTTTCACACAGAATTCCACTGCGGCGATGTGTTCCCGGATGGACATGGTGGCGGACTCGCCGGTGGTGCCGCACACGCACACCGCGTCCACCCCGGCCTCAATCTGGGCGTCGATGAGCTTGCCAAAGGCGTCATAGTTGATGATGTTATTCTGGTCGAAGGGGGTGACCAGGGCGGGGCAGGAGCCGGTAAAGACGGGCGTTCTCATATTAGCAGCATCCTTTCAATAATGGCCGGCAGAAACAACGGGCTTCGGAATAGCCGGTCTTTGGCGTTGAGGAGAGGGAGAGAGAAAAATAGCTGTTAGGCCGTTCCGAGGGGGGCGGCTCCAGCCTTGTCGATATACCCCTCGGCGCACAGCAGCTCGGCCAGCTCCACGCCGCCGCCCGCCGCGCCCCGCAGGGTATTGTGGGATAGGGAGACGAACTTGTAATCGTATTGGGCGTCCGGGCGCAGGCGGCCGATGGACACGGCCATACCGCCCTCCAAATCCCGGTCCAGGCGGGCCTGGGGCCGGTCAGGCTCCTCGAAGTAGTGCAGGAACTGCTTGGGGGCGGTGGGCAGATTCAGCTCCTGGGCGCGGCCGCGGAAATTGGCCCAGGTCTCCTTCATCTGTTCTATGGTGGGCTTGTTTTTAAAGGTGACAAAGGCTGCGGCGGTGTGGCCGTTGGACACGGGCACCCGCAGGCACTGGGCGGTGATGGAGGTTCCCTGGGCGTTGACGATGACGCCGTTTTCCACCCGGCCCCACACCTTCAAAGGCTCCTGCTCACTTTTTTCTTCCTCGCCGCCGATATAGGGAATCAGGTTATCCACCATCTCGGGCCAGGTGGCGAAGGTCTTGCCTGCGCCGGAGATGGCCTGATAGGTGCACACCAGTACCTTCTCCACGCCGAAGGAGCGCAGAGGGGACAGGGCGGGGACGTAACTCTGAATAGAGCAGTTGGACTTCACCGCGATGAAGCCCCGCTTGGTGCCCAAACGGGCCCGCTGGGCGTGAATGACCTCAATGTGCTCCGGGTTCACCTCGGGGATGACCATGGGAACATCGGGGGTCCAGCGGTGGGCGGAGTTATTGGATACCACCGGGCACTCGTGCCGGGCGTAGTTTTCCTCCAGTGCTTTGATCTCGTCCTTTTTCATATCCACAGCGGAGAACACGAAGTCCACCTTGGCTGTGATTTTCTCCACATCGTCCTGGGCGCTGAGAAGCACCAGGTCCTTGGCCGTGGCAGGGATGGGGGTGTCCATAGCCCAGCGGGGGCCCACCGCGTCCTCATACCGCTTGCCCGCGGAGCGGGGGCTGGCAGCCACTGCGGTGAGCTGGAACCAGGGGTGGTTTTCCAGCAGGGTGACAAACCGCTGGCCCACCATGCCGGTGGCGCCGATGATGCCGACTTTATACTTTTCCATGTCGTTTTGCCTCCTGAGCGACCCGCCGGGCCAATTTAGGGCTTGCGGCTGGTTGGCGGATACGCTATAATATGAATGTTGTCGAAAAAAGCCTGATATGCATACAGCTGCCATCAGGCGGTGCTATATACCACTATAACATTAACACGCTAAAGTGTCAATTTGGCGTTTCCATTGGAAGTGGAGAAATGGAGAACTCTATGAAGAGAAAATTCGTGCAAATTGCAGCGTTGTGCCTGTCTGCCGCCCTTTTGCTCACTGCGGCGGGGGGGAGCGCTTCCGCCGCCCCCGCCAGCGCCGGTGAGCGTATAATCCGGGTCGGCCTCCACTACGGTACCGGGGCCATAGAAGGGCTCAACTTTTTGAATGAGAAGGGGAGCGGCTACCGCTTCGGGTATTACGACGCCTCCAACCGCTTCATGGAGCTGGGGTCCACCGGCCAGACCGCCATCTCCGTGGCAGAGACCATGAATGTATACTATGGCAGCTACGATGGCTACACCAGCTATCATACGGCGGCCGTGTCCTCCATCGCGGTGGGAGAGTACCATTTGGAGCTGCCAGGGACCTACGGCTCCTTCGCCGAGGCCCAGGGGGCGGCGTCCGCATATCCGGGTGGGTTTGTGGCCTGCATCGGCGGTATGTATTACGCCAGGATCGGCAATTATACCACCAGGGACGGGGCGGTGTCGGCTCAATCCGCCCTGGCGGCCCAGGGGATTTATGTGGAACTGCGGGGAACCTCGGGGTTTGGGGTGAATGTGGTGGCCACCGGCACGAATACCATCCTGTTCCAGTATGACGACCTGGGCAGCGGCACCGGCTTGGGCATTGAGCCAATCTCGGTCAACGGGGAGAAGTGCGCCACCTGGAGCAAGGACTGCCTGTATAACGGCGGCTTCCGCTTCGAGCGCATCGGCGGCGGCAAGCTGACGGTGGTGAATATCCTGGGGCTGGAGGACTATGTGAAGGGTGTGGTGGCCAACGAGATGAGCGACAGCTGGCCTATCGAGGCGCTGAAGGCCCAGGCGGTGGCGGCGCGCAGCTATGCCCTCTCCCTGGGCAGCAAGCACAGCGCCCACCATTTTGACATCTGCTTCGATACCGACTGCCAGGCCTATTACGGCCGGGAGAAGGCCGGGGCCAACTCCGACGCGGCGGTGGACCAGACTGCCGGGCAGGTGTGTCTATACAACGGTAAAGCGGCCCAGACCTTTTATTACTCCAGCAACGGCGGGGCCAGCGAGAGCGTCTCCATCGCCTGGGAGAGTAATCAGTCCCTCTACCCCTATCTGGTGGGGGTGGTGGACCCCTATGAGGCATCGCTGAACCTGAATAACAGCTGGACCCGCACCGTTTCCAGCTCGGAGCTGATATCCAAGGTGCTCATGGAGTATGCTGTCAACGGCCCCATTGTGTTGGCCGCCATCAGCTCCTACAGCCCCACCGGCAACCCCAAGACGGTGACCTTCACCGACAGCGCCGGCAGAAGCTACTCGGTGAGCACTTACAAAATGGTGCGCCGTCTGGGCCTGCGCTCCTACCGCTACGGCTTCGAGGGGAGCGGGTCCTCTCAGCCTGCGCCCACAGTCCCTTCGGAGGATATATCCATCAACGGCACCGCCGGGGTGAGCGGTCTGTCCGGCCTGTACGCCATGGATGGAAATGGAAACCTGCTTCCTGTGCCCGGCGATGTATATGTGATTACCGACAGCGGGACATCCCAGCTAAGCCAGAGCGGCGGCTCGGATCAGGGACAGGGTTCCGGCCAGTGGGCCGCCTCCGCCACGGCGGTGAACGGCGCCATCACCTTTGCGGGCCGGGGCTGGGGGCATAACATCGGCATGAGCCAGTTCGGAGCCAAAGCCATGGCCGAGCAGGGGCATACTTACCAGCAGATTCTACAGTTCTACTATACTGGCATTACGGTGGGATATATGTGAAAACCTCAGATTTTTATTTTGACCTGCCCCCGGAGCTCATCGCCCAGACGCCCCTGGAGCAGAGGGACGCCTCCCGTCTGCTGGCGCTGGACAAGACGACGGGGGAGACCCGCCATCTGCATTTCTATGACCTGCCATCCCTGCTGCGGCCCGGGGACTGTCTGGTGCTCAATGACAGCCGGGTGCTGCCCGCCCGGCTCATCGGAAAGCGGGCGGGAGGCGGTGCCTGCGAGGTGCTGCTGCTCATAGACCGGGGAGACAAGGTGTGGGAATGCCTGGTCCGCCCCGGGAAAAAGCTGCGCACAGGGGCCAAGGTGACCTTTGGGGACGGGGAGCTGGCCGCCGAGGTTGTGGGCGAGGGGGCAGACGGAAACCGGCTGGTCCGATTTGACTACGAAGGGATTTTCTTGGAGACCCTGGAGCGGCTGGGCAGGATGCCCCTGCCCCCTTATATCAAGGCGGAGCTGGAGGACGGGGAGCGTTATCAGACGGTGTATTCCAAGGTGGTGGGCTCCGCCGCCGCGCCCACGGCGGGGTTGCATTTCACCCAGCCGCTGTTGGAACAAATCCAGGCCATGGGGGTGAAGGTGTGCTATGTGACCCTCCACGTGGGACTGGGCACCTTCCGGCCGGTGAAGGCGGAAAAACTGGACGAGCACGAGATGCACGCGGAGTACTGCGTTATCCCCCAGGAGACCGCCGATGTGGTGAACGAGACAAAGCGCCAGGGCGGGCGGGTTATCTGCGTGGGCACCACCTCCTGCCGAACCATTGAGAGCTGGGCGGCGGAGGGCGGTACGCTGGCAGCGTCGGCTGGATGGACCAAGATCTTTATCTACCCCGGATATCGGTTTAAGGTGCTGGATGGCCTGATTACCAACTTTCATCTGCCCGAATCCACCCTTATCATGCTGGTGTCCGCCCTGGCGGGACGGGAGCACGTGCTGTCGGCTTATGAGCAGGCAGTGGGGGAACGTTACCGCTTTTTCTCCTTTGGCGACGCCATGTTTATCTCGGACAGGATTGCCCCGCAGTAACAAACAGCCCCCGGGACCCTTTGGTCCCGGGGGCTTCCTGCTTGGCGGGCTTATGACGCTGGAGGGGACTGGGATCGGCGGGCGTCGTCGTACATGCGGCGGTAAGCGTCCCGGCGGCCCTCGCCAAAGGCGCGCTTGATCCGTGCCGCCGCACCGTCGTCCCGAAGCCTGGCGGTGAGCAGGGGGGAGAAGCGCTTCCCCTCCAGCTCCACGGCGGCCTGCACCGCCTCGTCAAAGGTCTTTTCCGCGCCCATGTAGATGGCGCTGCTGTGAGTGGTGGATTCAAGCCAGTCCACCAGGGCGATAACATCCACCATCTGCCGCTCGGGGCATTCCAGCCGCGTATAAGTGGATGGGGCGCTGTGGGAGCCGTCGTACCAGGCATGGTGGCCCAGGGCGGCGGCGGCATAGCGGCTGGTGGAGGGGCGGGAGGAGAGCAGCTCCACCCCGGCGATGGTGTGGAGCCGGGCCATCTCATACTCCTCGTCAAACCACTGCCGGGCCGTCTGGGAGTAGAGCTCAATCATGTTGATCTTTCCGGCGTCGTGGAAGGCGCCGCAGCCCATGGCGTAATCCAGCACCGCAGCCCGTTTTTCCGCGGGGTTCTTAATGGCGCGGATGAACGCAATATCATCGAAAAAGGTGGGTTCCTCGTCCATGATGAGGGCGCACAGCGCTCTTGCGCCCGCGCCCACCACGTTGGAGTGGACATAGACCTCGGGGACGAAGCGCAGCAGGATCCGCTGGAGGAAATCGCTGTAAGGGATGCTGCTGTCGGTGGCCACAAAGGTGTGGGAGAGCTGGCGCAGATACAGGAAGAGTGCGCTGTTGCCGAAGGGGGAGGGGAAGGAGTCCACATAGTCCAGCATCCGCCGGTAGAGGCCCTCCACATATTCCTTGCGCCGGGGGATGTGGTCTGGATACTGCTGGAGGTACTGGCCGTAAAAGGCGGGCAGGGAGATCATGCTGTACATGCCGTCATTGGAGTAGTCGGCAGGATCGGCGGCGTCCAGCAGGCTCTCCGCCTTGGACAAAAGGGTGTCCAAATCATAAAGCCCGCAGTAGTACTCGATGGCGTGGTAGGCAAAAGCGGATTTTGCGGGGGGCTGCCGGCCCTGCATTTCCTCCTCCTCAAACCGGCGCTGATAGACGATATAGGCGGACTCCATGATATCGGCCATATCCTGGGGGGTCATTACCTTTTCCCGGCTGTAGGAGATGCTGGAGGCCATGTTTTGGTGGGTCAGATAGATGAAACGGTCCCAAGGGAGGCTGGGGGCCTTTTCCTGGTAGTCCTTATCCTGTAGGATCTGAAGGGTTCCCTTAATCAGCCGGATCTTTTCACCGGGGGAGGCGAACTGCCCCAAAGCGATGTTGGCCCGGGAGCGGAGAATATACCCCCGGGTTTCAATGTCCTCAATCTGGTCGTAATACTTGAGGTAGGCCGCCGCCTCGGTGAAGTACAGCCGCATCCGGGTCATATATTTGGCGATATTTTCAAAGGGAATGCCCACCAGCTTGCCGCACAGGCAGTTGCGCCCCATGCCCAGCCAGTACAGGTGCCGGACCATGGCGGCGCGGTCTTTTTTCTGCCGTGCCAGGGTGAGAAGCGCCTGGCGGATCTGGCAGAACAGGCCCACGTCCAGCTCCCTCCGGGCATCGTAGAGCTGGGCGGAGAACTCCTCCAGCTCACAAACCGTACCGGCATCCGCTTGAAACAGCTCGTCCAGCTCCGGGAACAAGCAGCTTCGCAGCAGCTCTACGTTGCGCTTGGCCATCTGCGCGGCCTGGATTTCGCTGCGGCGCAGATGGGCGCAGTATTCCTCAAAGGAGGTCTGCTCCGGCTTTTTCCATTGGGTCAGATCGGCGATCTGCCGCAGATTGGCGATGTATTCTTCTTGATAGGGCTGCATGGCTCATCCCTCCCTGTGCCGCGTGGGGCCGGACTGCTCAGCGCCGGGGCTCGCGGGGCTTCAGCTGCCGGCGCAGAATGTCCATCAGGCGGTCTACGTCCACCGGCTTGGAGACGTGCTCGTTCATGCCGGCCGCCCGGGACAGCCGGATATCCTCCACAAAGGCGTTGGCCGTCATGGCCACGATCCATACGCCCTGCGCGTCCTGTCTGGGCAGGGCGCGGATGCGCCGGGTGGCCTCGAAGCCGTCCATCACCGGCATCTGGATATCCATAAGAATGAGGTCGTACCAGCCCTCTGGGGAACGCTGGAACAGGTCAAGCGCCTGGGCGCCGTCACCCGCCGCGTCTACCTGGACGCCGGTCATACCCAGCAGCTCCATGGCGATTTCCTGGTTGAGCTCATTGTCCTCCACCAATAGAATACGGCTGCCGCTGTAGTCGTCTTCCCGGCTGCAGCCGGCCTGGGAGCCCGCGCCCGCCCCGCTGGTGAGGGCGGACAGGGTTTCCAGCAGCTTGCTGGGGAAGAGGGGACAGGGCACAAAGGCGCTGATCCCCGCCCGGACGGCGCGATATTCAATTTGGGCCCAGTCCTGATCCGACACCAGTATGATGGGGAAATCCGGCCCCGCTAGCTGGCGGACGTGGGAGGCCATGTCCAAGGACGGCATGTCGGCCAGCTCCTGCCCCAGAAGCAGGGCGCAGGGCATATGCCCCTCATACTGGGCCTCGGTGAGCCGGGTGACGGCGGCCAGCCCGGTCTCCAGGCGGACGGGCGCCAGACCGGCGCCGCGCAGGCAGCCCATGATCTGTTCGGCCCGGTCCGGCAGGCCCTCGGCCACCAGTACAGCGGCCCCTGTGGGGAACGCAAAGGCATCGTGCCCCTTGCGGGAGAGCAGCATGGGCAGGTCAATGCGGAATACGCTGCCCTTGCCCTCTTCGCTGTCCACGGTGATGACGCCGCCCATGGCGTCCACCAGCTTTTTGACAATGGACATACCCAAGCCGGTGCCCTCAATTTTGTTGACGGCGCTGCTCTTCACCCGCTCAAAGGGGAGGAAGATACGCTGGAGAAATTCGGGGCTCATGCCGATGCCGTTGTCCTGGCAGGAAAAAATCAGCCGCACTGCCGGCAGACCGTCCCGGTCCGGCGCGGGGCACTGGGAGAATCGGACCTGGATTTGGCCGCCGTCCTGGGTGTACTTCACCGCGTTGCCGATGATATTGACCAGAATCTGCCGCAGGCGGAGGGAGTCGCCCAGCAGGTTTTCCTCCAGGATATCCCCGATGCCGATTTGCAGGGACTGGTTTTTTTGGACGGCCTGGGGGCGGACGATAACGGCAATGTCGTGGACCAGATCCGCCAGGGAGAAGGGCTCCTCGTTGAGGGCCATGCGGCCGCTGTCAATGCGGGACATGTCCAATACGTCGTTGACCAGGCTCATCAGATGGGAGGAGGCGGTCTGGATCTTGCCCAGGCAGTCGTGTACCCGGGCCTTTTCATCAATGTGGGCCAGGCCGATGGCGGTCATACCCACAATTGCGTTCATAGGGGTGCGGATATCGTGGGACATGTTGGACAGAAAGCGGCTTTTGGCCTGATTTGCCGCTTGGGCGTCGGCCAGCGCCTGTTCCAGGGCAGAGTTTTCCTGTATCAGCCGCTCCAGCTCCCGCGACAGCGCAGCATTGGCCTGCCTCAGCTCGTCCAGCTGGCCGGGATGCTCTGAATTTTGACGGGCAGGCGCCCTGTCCATCTGTTCCATCATGAAAAATCCTCTCCGCTCCAGAAAATGAAATTCATGCCTTTTTATCATATCACATACAGCGGAAATTTGCTATAGCTCTTTTTGAAAGAAAAGGAACTTTGTGCCCTCCGCCGGAGGGAGGAAAGAAATTAAGCGCTGGGCTTGACGGGTGTGGGCGGATTCGGGTAGAATATGAAGAGAACAGCGCAATTGGCGGAGCCGAAGGCATGGTATTGAAAACTGTGAGGAGAATGATATGTTTCAAGTGATCAAAACCGAGGGTGCGGCCCGGCGGGGGGAGTTCACCTGTCCCCATGGAACGGTGCAGACCCCGGTGTTTATGAATGTGGGCACCCAGGGGGCCATCAAGGGGGCGGTGTCCGCCTTTGACTTAAAGGAGCTGGGCTGTCAGGTGGAGCTGTCCAACACCTACCATCTCCATCTGCGCCCCGGGGACGACGTGGTGCGGCAGATGGGGGGGCTGCACAAGTTTATGAGGTGGGAGGGGCCGATGCTCACCGACTCCGGCGGGTTCCAGGTGTTTTCGCTGGCGGGGCTGCGGAAGATCACCGAGGAGGGGGTCACTTTTTCCTCCCACATCGACGGCAGGCGCATTTTTATGGGGCCTGAGGAGTCCATGCGCATCCAGTCCAATTTGGGCAGCGATGTGGCCATGGCCTTTGACGAGTGCGTGGAGAATCCCGCGCCCTATGATTACGCCAAGGCGTCCTGTGAGCGCACCCTGCGCTGGCTGGAGCGCTGCAAGGCGGAGCATGACCGGCTTTGCGCGCAGCCGGAATGCGTCAATCCCGGCCAGGTGCTTTTCGGCATCAACCAGGGGGCTACCTACGAGGACCTGCGGGTATGGCACATGAAGCAGACGGCCCAAATCGACTGCGGCGGCTACGCCATCGGCGGCCTGGCGGTGGGGGAGCCCACCGAGGTGATGTACGCCATCATCGAGGCAGTAGAGCCCCATATGCCGGCGGACAAGCCCCGGTACCTCATGGGGGTTGGCACGCCCTCCAACATCATTGAGGCAGTGGCCCGTGGGGTGGACTTTTTCGACTGTGTGATGCCTGCCCGCAATGCCCGCCATGGCAAGCTGTTCACCTGGGACGGGGCGCTGAACATTAAAAATGAACGCTTTAAGCTGGATGAGCGGCCCATCGACCCCCGCTGCGGCTGTCCGGTGTGCCAAAACTTTTCCAGGGCGTATCTGCGCCACCTGTTCGTGTCCGGGGAGATGCTGGCCATGCGGCTTGCGGTGATGCACAACCTGTATTTCTACAACGAACTGGCCGGACGTATTAGGGAGGCGCTGGACGCGGGGCAGTTTTCCAGCTTCCGTGGGGAATACTCCCGGCGTCTGGCGGGACGGGCCGAGTGAATTTTATTTTGAAAAGGGCTTGTCTTTACCAGGTCTTTCCGTTATAATGCTTTTAATGCTGTGAGCAAGCAAACATTTTGACATAGGAGGAACCATTATCATGTATATTCTGTCCGCGTCTGCGGGCGCAGCCGCCGACGTTGGCGGCGTGTCGCTGTTCTCGCCGCTGGTTCTCTGTGTGGTCATGCTGGTGGCCATGTATTTCCTGATGATCCGCCCGGAGAATAAGAAGAAAAAAGCCGCCGCCGAAATGCGTAACAGCCTGAAGGTGGGCGATGTGATCACCACCATTGGCGGCGTGGTGGGCACCATCTGCGCCGTGAAGGAGCAGACCATAGTGATGGAGACCGGCGCGGACCGCGTTCGCGTGGAGTTTACCAAGTGGGCCATTTCCAGCAAGGGCACTCAGAGCACCGAAGAGGCTCCTGCGCCCGAAAAGACGGACAAAAAGGCTGACAAGTGATCCTCGTAGGCTGAGGAATGACAAGCACCTCTTTTGCATATGGTATAGAAACCATGTGAAAAGGGGTGCTTTTTATGGGGAAAGGCGAGACGCAGGGGATGAATGCCGTGCAGATGGCCACAGGGGTGGCGCTGGGCGGTCTGCTGGCCCTGGGGGTGGAGCTGATCCTGCTGCTGCTGGGTGCGGCGGCGGTATCCAGGGGAATTCTGAAAGACAGCGCGGCGCCCCAGCTGACGGCGGCGGCGTGCGTGCTGGGCTGCTTTGCCGGGGGCCTGCTGGCCTGCGCCCGGTGGAAGTCACGGCGGCTGCTGGGCGGGCTGGCCGCGGGAGCGGTGTGCTATCTGCTCATACTGGCGGTGGGCCTGCTGATGAGCGAGGCGCTGGCGCTGGGCGGCCAGGCGCTGGTCGAGCTGGCGGGCTGTCTGTGCGGCGGGGCGCTGGCGGGAGTGCTCAGCGGCGGAAGGAAGAAGAAACGCTCGGCCGCCCGCAAGAAATAGCGGCGGCGCGTGGGCGCGGCGGAGGATTTCGGCGGAAAAGCGGGGAGGCTGCGCGGAACCTCTTGACAAAGGGAAATAAAATATCTATAATTCCATAAAACCGCTGTGATGAGGCGACCTGTTTGCCCATCTGCGGCGTCCGCCGGGGGCGGGAAGAAAGGATGAGGCAGACATGGCCAAGGAATACAAGCTGAGCGCGGAGCGTCTGGAGGAACTGAAACAAGAGCTGGTGTATCTCAAAACCGTGCGGGAGAAAGAGGTGGCCGACCTCATCAAGGAGGCCCGGTCCTTCGGCGACCTGTCGGAGAACAGCGAGTACGATGAGGCGAAAAATGAGCAGGGCAAGCTGTACTCCCGCATCGCCGAGCTGGAGAACATTCTGGCAAACTATGTGGTCATTGAGGAGAGCGCCGACAACTCCAACACCGTGCGCATGGGCAGCCGGATCACAGTGAAGGATGTGGCCACCGGCGAGGAGGAGTCCTACCAGGTGGTGGGCTCCCAGGAGGCCGACCCCATGAACGGGCGCATTTCGGAAGAATCCCCCTTCGGCAAGGCCCTGCTGGGCAAGGCCGTGGGCGAGGTGGCGGTGGTGGAGGCCCCCGCCGGCAATATTGAGTATGAGGTGGTTGCCATCCAGCGGTGAGGACGGCGCTGCAATACAAAGGAGAGAAGATCATGTCTGATCAGACTAATAACCAGCCCGTTCAGGAGGAGCCCTCCCTGTCCGAGCTGCTTCAGGTCCGGCGGGACAAGCTGGCCGCCCTGCGGGAGCAAGGGCAGGACCCCTTCGTCATCACCAGGTTCGATGTCACCCATCACAGCGATGAAATTAAGGAGCGCTTTGAAGAGATGGAGGGGCAGGGCGTCCGGCTGGCCGGCCGCCTGATGAGCAAGCGCGGCATGGGCAAGGCGGTGTTCTCCGACCTTCAGGACGGCGCTGGCCGCATCCAGCTCTATGTCCGCATTGACGACGTGGGGGAGGCGGCGCTGGCAGCCTTTAAAAAGTATGATATCGGCGATATCGTGGGGGTTGAGGGGGAGGTATTCCGCACCAAGCGGGGGGAGATCTCCATTAAAGCGAAGACCGTCACCCTGCTGTCCAAGTCCCTGCTGCCCCTGCCGGAGAAATTCCACGGCCTTACCGATGTGGAGACCCGCTGCCGCCAGCGGTATGTGGATCTCATCATGAACCCGGATGTGAAGCGGAACTTTGTCATCCGCTCCCAGTTTATCAAGCATGTGCGGGACTTTATGGACGCAAGGGGCTATATGGAGGTGGAGACCCCGGTACTCAACACCATCTCCGGCGGCGCCACCGCGCGGCCCTTTATCACCCACCACAATACCCTGGATATCGACATGTACATGCGCATCGCCACCGAGCTGCCCTTGAAGCGGCTCATCGTGGGCGGGCTGGAGCGGGTGTACGAGATGGGCCGCATTTTCCGCAACGAGGGGATGGACAACCGGCACAACCCGGAGTTCACCACTATTGAGCTCTACCAGGCTTACGCCGACTTCAACGATATGATGGACCTGTTCGAGGATTTGCTGACCTCCGCCGCCCAGAAGATCCTGGGCACCTACCAGCTCCAGTGGCAGGGGCAGGACATCGACCTCACCCCGGGCTGGCCCCGCCTGCCCATGTACGAGGCGGTAAAGCAGTATACCGGCCTGGACTTTATGGCGATGGGCACAGATGAAGAGGCGGTGGCCGCCGCCAAGTCCATCGGCGTGGAGCTGCCCGAAACCGCCGACAAGACCTGGGGCAACGCCCTGTACGAGGTGTTCGACCAGCGGGTGGAGGAGAAGCTGATTCAGCCCACGTTCATCACCATGCACCCGGTTGACGTGTCCCCCCTGGCCAAGCGCTCCCCCAAGGACCCCCGGCTCACCGAGCGCTTTGAGCTGTTTATCTGCCGCAGCGAGATGGGCAACGCCTTCTCCGAGCTCAACGACCCCATCGACCAGCGCCAGCGCTTCCAGAAGCAGGTGGAGATGCGCGCCCGCGGGGATGACGAGGCGGGCATGATGGACGAGGACTATATTACCGCCCTGGAATACGGCCTGCCCCCCACGGGCGGCATGGGCATCGGCATAGACCGCTGTGTTATGCTCCTCACCAACAATGATTCCATCCGGGAGGTTTTGCTCTTCCCAACCATGAAGCCGCTGGATTAAGAAACTGCCCCAAAAGCATACCGGCACAGCAGCCGGTATGCTTTTGCGCGTTGGGAAAGAGGGGGATGCTATGGGGCGGGAGATCATTACCAGCAGAACAAATCCCCTGCTCAGCCGGGTGCGGAAGCTGAACAGCCGCCGGGCCTTCCGCCGGGCGGAGGGGGCCTTTGCCGCCGAGGGCCCCAAGCTGCTGTGCGAGGCCCTGCGCTGGGGCGGGAAGTTGGAGGCGGTGATCTGTGCCGCCGGCGTGCCCCTGCCGGAGCTGCCCGCCCAGGTCCGGGTGGCGGAGGTGGGGGATGTCCTGCTGGCCTCCATCGCGGATACGCAGAGCCCCCAGGGGATCGTTTTTATCTGTAAAGGGAAAAGCTTGACAGTACCTGACCGGCTGGCTGGGAGACGATATCTGCTGCTGGACGGGGTGCAGGACCCGGGCAATGTAGGTACAATCTGGCGCACTGCCGACGCCTTTGGGGCGGATGGGCTCATTTTGTGCGGCGGCTGCGCCGACCCGTGGGGGCCTAAGACGGTGCGGGCCACCATGGGGGCGGTATTCCGCCTGCCGGTGTACGAGTGCTCGCTGGAGGAGGCGGCTGAGCGGCTGGCCCAGGCGGGCGTCCCCCTGTACGCCGCCGCTCTTCGGGAGGACACTGCGGACGTGCGGGATGTCTCCCTGGACAGGGCGGCGGTGGTCATTGGCAGCGAGGGCAGGGGGGTATCCCAGGAGGCGCTGGAGCGCTGCTGGAAAACCGTCAAAATCCCTATGCGGGATCGGTGTGAGTCGCTGAATGCCGCCGTGGCAGCGTCGGTGGCGCTGTGGGAGATGGCGCGAAACGATTAACATGCAGGGAGGAGGCCCGGATATGTCCAATTTGAAGCACTGGATCTGGCTGACCCTCCGCAAGGGGCTGGCGGGGCAGAACGCCAGGCGGGTGCTGGAGCGCTTCGGAACCCCGGAGCTGGTTCATGCAGCCGATGAGGAGGCATATCGGATGGTGGGCGGTCTGCCTGACGCCACCATCCGCTCCCTGATGAATAAGTCGCTGGATCAGGCCGATGTGGTGCTGGGTGACTGTGAGCGGTACGGCATCCAGCTGCTTACTCTTCAGGACGCCGCCTATCCGGAGCGGCTCAAGGCCATTGCCCAGCCGCCCTTGGTGCTGTATTGGAAGGGGAGGCAGTTTGCCTTTGATAACGAGGCGGCCATCGGCATGGTGGGCTCCCGGCAGGCCACGCCTTACGGCGTCCAGGCGGCGATGAAGCTGTCCGCCGATTTGACCCGAAAGGGCGCGCTGGTGGTCACCGGCATGGCACAGGGTATCGACGCCTCCGCTGTTCGTGGGGCGTTGAAGGTGGGCGGGCCGGTGGTGTCTGTGCTGGCGGGTGGAATAGACCGCGTGTATCCCGCTTATCATAAGGATCTCTATGAGGATGTGGCGGCTGTCGGGGCGCTGGTTTCCGAATACCCGCCGGGGACAGACCACGCGGGCGGGCATTTTCCTGTCCGAAACCGCATCATCAGCGGACTGTCTGTGGGGGTTATCGCCGTGGAGAGCGCCCGGGCCAGCGGTACGCTGCTCACCGTGAACCATGCGCTGGACCAAAACCGTGAGGTGTTCGCCGTTCCGGGGCCCATCGGCGCCCCTCAGAGCGAGGGCGTCAACCGCCTGATCCAGGAGGGATGCGCCAAGCTCATCATGGAGGCGGACGATGTGCTGTGCGAGTTTGCGGACAGGTTTCCCGGCCGGCTGCGGCTGGGCCAAAGCGCCTGCCTGCCGAAGACGGCGGCGGAGCAGCGGCTGGAGGGGGCGGCAGCCACCGCCCCAGAGGCGCGGGAGGCTCGCAGGGCAAAGGAAAAGCCGCCCAAGGAGGACGTGGTGTACCTGCGCTGGGCGGACTGCAAGGAAAAGCTGACGGACGACCAGCGCGAGGTGCTGCTGGCGCTGGATGGAGGGACGCTCCAGGCGGACGACCTGGTGGAGCGCACCCAGATTCCCGCCCGGCGGGTGCTGTCCGCCCTCACGGTGCTGCAAATCCAGGGATACGCGGCGGAGGAGAGCGGCAAGCGGTTCCGGGCCGCCGTCAAATTGAAAATGGAGTAGTTGAGGAACATGGCAAACACAAATTTGGTCATCGTGGAGTCGCCCGCCAAGGCGAAAACCATCGGGAAATATCTGGGCCCCGGATTCGAGGTAAAGGCTTCCATGGGGCACATCCGGGATCTGCCAAAAAGCAAGCTGGGGGTGGACGTGTCCACCTTTGAGCCGGACTACGAGAACATCAAGGACAAGGCGGACGTGATCCGCGAGCTGCGCAAATCCGCCAAGGCCAGCGACAGGATCTATCTGGCCACCGACCCTGACCGGGAGGGGGAGGCCATCTCCTGGCACCTGCAAAGCGTGCTGGGGGTGCCCAAGGAGAAGACCTGCCGGGTCACCTTTAACGAGATCACCCAGAAGGTGGTCAAGGAGTCCATCGCCAATCCCCGGGACATTGACCAGGATCTGGTGGACGCCCAGCAGGCCCGGCGGGTGCTGGACCGCATTGTGGGCTACCAGCTCTCACCCCTGCTGTGGAAGAAGATCCGCCGGGGCCTGTCTGCGGGGCGGGTGCAGTCGGTGGCCACCCGGCTGGCGGTGGAGCGGGAGGCGGAGATCCGGGCTTTTACCCCCCAGGAGTACTGGTCCATCACCGCGGCCCTGTCCCGGGTCGCCCCCAATCTGGGAGGGTTCCAGGCGGAGTTCTATGGCCGGGAAAAGCGGATGGAGCTGACCAGCGGGGAACAGGTTCAGGGCATCGTAGATACTGTGAAGGATTCTCCCTTCACAGTATCCGGCGTGAAGCGCCAGGATAAGCACCGCTCCCCCGCGCCTCCCTTCACCACCTCCACCCTCCAGCAGGAGGCGTCCCGGAAGCTGAACATGATCCCCAAGCGCACCATGTCCATCGCCCAGCAGCTCTATGAGGGCATTGACATCCAGGGCGTAGGCACGGTGGGCCTTATCACCTATATGCGTACCGATTCCCTGCGGCTGTCGGAGGAGGCGCTGTCGGCGGCAAGAACCTTTATCCAGAGCCGCTACGGCAAGCAGTATTACCCGGAAAAGACCAGGCGGTTCAAGTCCAAGGGCGGCGCCCAGGACGCCCACGAGGCCATCCGCCCCTCCGACGTGAACCTCACGCCGGAGGATTTGAAGAAGAGCCTAACCGCCGACCAATACCGGCTGTACAAGCTGATTTGGAGCCGTTTTTTGGCCTGCCAGATGGCGGGTGCGGTGTATGACAGCGTAACCATTGAGGTGGAATCGGCAGGCTATCGTTTTCGGGCCAGCCACTCCTCTGTGAAGTTTAATGGCTTTACGGCAGTCTACGAGGAGAGCCGGGATGAGGACGAGGAAGCGCCCCAATCGCCCCTGCCCGATTTGAAGGAGGGGGAGGCGCTGAAGCTGAACGGACTGACCCCCGGCCAGCATTTCACTCAGCCCCCCGCCCGGTTCACCGAGGCCACCCTCATCAAGGCGCTGGAGGAGAAGGGGGTGGGCCGTCCGTCCACCTACGCCCCCACCATCTCCACCATCACCGACCGGCAGTACGTGGTGAAGGAGGGCAAGTACCTGCGCCCCACCCCCCTGGGCGAGGTGGTCACCGGGCTGATGAAGGAGAAATTCCCCGACATCGTGGACACGGACTTCACCGCCCAGATGGAGAGCCGTCTGGACAAGGTGGAGGCTGGTGAGGCCCAGTGGAAGCAGGTGCTGGGCGAGTTCTACAACGGCTTTGACGCGGAGCTGAAGAAGGCGGAGAACGAGCTGGACGGGGAGCGCATTAAGGTGCCTGATGAGGAATCGGACGAGGTGTGTGACCTGTGCGGCCGGAAAATGGTGGTGAAAATGGGCCGGTTTGGACGGTTTTTGGCCTGTCCTGGCTGGCCGGAGTGCACCTTCACCAAGCCGCTGGTGGTGGAAATGCCCGGGCGGTGCCCTAAGTGCGGGGGGCGTCTGGTCAAGCGCACCGGCGTGAGCAAAAAGAATAACAAGCAGTACACCTATTACTGCTGTGAGCACCTGAACAGCAAGGTGGAGGCCAAGCGGTGTGATTTCATGACTTGGGAGGTGCCGGTCAAGGACAACTGCCCCATCTGCGGCTGGACCATGTTCAAGCTGTCCGGACGGGGCTTCAAGCGGCCCTTCTGCATCAATCCAGACTGCTCCAACTTTTTGCCGGAGGATAAGCGGGGCGGCTTTAAGAAAAAGACCCAGGACGCGGCGGAGGGCGAAAGCGCCGAAAAGAAGCCCACGGCCGGGAAGGGCGGGGCGAAAAAAACGGCGGCAAAGAAAACAGCGGCTGCCCCCAAGACCACAACGGTGAAAAAGGCTGCGGCCTCTAAGAAAACCACAACAAAAAAGGCCGCAGCGGCCAAAAAGACCAAGAAAACGGCGGCGGAGTGATAGCCTAGCCCTGTCCATGGCGGGCCGGAAGGTGCGGATTCCGTGCTGCGCATGTGAATGTATGTGGAACAGATGGAATACGGCGCAAAACGCTACGAACAAATGCTCCTTAAAATAGAACTTGCGTTTCACGTGAAACGCGCAGAAGGATGATGCCCATGTGTGTAACCGTCATTGGCGCAGGATTGGCCGGATGCGAGGCCGCCTGGCAGCTGGCCCAGCGGGGAATTTTCGTCAGGCTGTGCGAGATGAAGCCCCACAAAATGACCCCCGCCCACCACAGCCCCGGCTTTGCCGAGCTGGTGTGCTCCAACTCCCTGCGCTCGGATCAGCTGGAGAACGCCGTGGGACTGCTCAAGGAGGAGCTGCGCCGGTGCGGCTCGCTGATTTTGCGCTGCGCCGACCAGACGAGGGTGGAGGCGGGGGGCGCCCTGGCGGTGGACCGGGAGGGATTTTCCGCCGCCGTCACCGCCGCCGTGCGCAACCATCCCAATATCACAATTGCCCAGGGGGAGGCCGCGGCCATCCCGGACGGAGAGGTGGTGGTCGCCTCCGGGCCGCTGACCTCGGATGCCCTGTCCCAGGCCATTGCCGGGCTGTTTCCTGAGAACCGCCGCCTGAATTTTTTCGACGCGGCGGCCCCCATCGTCACCTTTGACAGCATTGATATGGATCACGCCTGGTTTGCCTCCCGGTACGACAGGGGGACGGCGGACTACATCAACTGTGCGCTGTCCGAGGAGGAGTACCTGTCCTTTTGGCGGGAGCTGTGCGCCGCCCAGGAGGCGGAGGTTCACGGCTTTGAGGACAAAAACGTGTTCGAAGGCTGTATGCCGGTGGAGGTGATGGCAAGGCGTGGGGTGCAGACCCTGGCCTTTGGGCCGCTGAAGCCGAAGGGACTGCCCGACCCGAAGACCGGGCGGGAGCCCTATGCCGTGGTGCAGCTGCGCCGGGACAACGCCCAGGGGACGCTGTACAATCTGGTGGGCTTCCAAACCCATTTGAAGTGGGGGGAGCAGAAGCGGGTATTCTCCATGATCCCGGCGCTGAAAAATGCCGAGTATGTGCGTTATGGGGTGATGCACCGCAATACCTATTTGGATTCGCCCCGGCTGCTGGACCGCTATTATCGGGTGCGGGGGAATGAGCGCATCGCCTTTGCCGGGCAGATCACCGGGGTGGAGGGGTATGTGGAGTCCACCGCCTCCGGGTTTTTAGCGGGGGTGGAGCTGGCCCGCCGCCTGCTGGGACAGGAGCCGCTGGACTTTCCCCGGGAGACCGCCATCGGGGCGCTGGCCCGGTACGTGAGCAATGAGAGCGTCACCGATTTTCAGCCTATGAACATCAATTTCGGCATCATGCCCCCCCTGGACCACAGGGTAAAGGGCAAGCGCAATAAAAACGCGCAGCTGTCCAGCCGTTCGCTGGAGCTGGTGGACAAACTGAGAGAGAGACTATAGAAGGAGGCCGACGGAATGCGCATTATCGTGGACGCAATGGGCGGGGACAATGCGCCCCAGGCGCCGGTACAGGGCGCTTTGCAGGCAATCAAGGAGTACGGCGTGGAAGTGGTGCTGGTGGGCCGGGGAGAGGACATTCTGGAGGCGCTCCAAGAGCAAGGGGTAGCCGAGCTGCCCCAGGGCTTGTCCATCACCCACGCCGACCAGGTGGTAGAGATGTGCGACAACCCCGCCACCGCATTTAAGGAGAAAAAGGACTCCTCGCTCACTGTGGGGCTGAACCTGCTCAAAAGCGGGGAGGGGGATGCCTTTGTGTCCGCCGGCTCCACCGGGGCGCTGCTGTCCGGGGCGACGCTTTTGGTAAAGCGCATTAAGGGGATCCGCCGGGCGGCGATGGCCCCGGTGGTGCCCACCGGGGGGGGCGGTTCGGTGCTCATTGACTGCGGGGCCACCGCCGAGGGCACGCCGGAATTTCTGCTTCAGTTTGCTTTCATGGGCAGCTATTACGCGGAGCGGGTGCTGGGACGGCCCGAGCCCCGGGTGGGCCTGCTGAACATTGGCGCGGAGCCCTCCAAGGGGACCGGCCTCCAGCGGGAGGCGTACCAGCTGCTTCAGAAGGCCAAGGAGGAGGGCCGCCTCAACTTTGTGGGCAATGTGGAGGCCCGGGAAGCGGTGGAGGGCGCCGTGGACGTGATCGTGTCGGACGGGTATTCGGGAAATATCTTCCTCAAGGCGGTGGAGGGCGCGGGACTGTTTCTCAGCCGTGAGATGAAGAAGATGTTCATGAAAAATTTCAAGACCAAGATTGCGGCCCTGCTGATGAAGGACGGACTGCGGGACTTTAAAAAGCTGCTGGACGCCAACGAGGTGGGGGGCACGGCGCTACTGGGCATTTCCCGGCCGGTGATCAAGGCCCACGGCTCGTCCAACGGCTACGCCATGAAGAACGCCATCCGCCAGGCGGTGGAGTTCAGCCGCTCCGGCATCGTGGAGGACATCACGGAAAATGTGGAGCATATGCGCCTGACCGCCCGCTCTGCTGCCGCTGACGGAAGCGGGGAATGACGCGACAAAAAAATTGTCAAAAATACTATTGACAGTGGGCCGCAAAGCCCCTATTATGATGATGATTAAAGCAACATAAAGGAGCTGCTCAAAATGTTCGAAAAATTGTGTAAGCTGATCGCCGAGCAATTCGGCGTAGACCCTGAGACGGTCACTGCCGACTCCGCCTTTGTGGACGACCTGGGCGCGGATTCTGTGGACCTGATGGATTTGTCCATGGCCTTGGAGGAGGAGTTCGGCATGGAGGAGATGGACAGCGAGGACATTGAATCCATCGTGACCGTGGGCGACCTGTACAAATACATGCAGGAGCACTTGGATATTTGAGAAGCTGTACCAATAGCCTCAACACCCAGCGTTACGGCCAAAACTGCCGCCGGCTGCGTTGAAAAATCTTGAAATACACAAAGTATTCCCGCGATTTTTCGCCTTGCTACCGGCAATTTTGGCTCGCGAATCTGAATACTTCGGTTATTCGTACAGCTTCTGAGCTTACAATTCTGAGAGAAAAAGCCCCGCCGAGGCGGGGCTTTTTCCGTGGTGGGGGATATTTATGGACGAGCTGGAGAAAAAACTGGGCTACCGCTTCCGGGACCGGGGGCTGCTGGGACACGCCATGACCCACAGCTCCTACGCCAACGAGCACCGGGGGGAGGGGCTGACCAGCAACGAACGGTTGGAATTTTTAGGCGACTCCGTGCTGGGGGTGGTGGTGGCGGACTATCTGTTCCACGAACACCCGGACATGCCCGAGGGGGAGCTGACCCGGACCCGCGCCGCCCTGGTGTGTGAAGGGAGCCTCCACGAGGCGGCCAAGGGGCTGGAGCTGGGCCGCTACCTCCGCCTTGGCAAGGGGGAGGACGCGGGAGGGGGCCGGAAACGGCCCTCCATATTGGCGGACGCCACCGAGGCCATGCTGGCCGCCGTCTATTTGGACGGGGGGATGGAGGCGGTGCGGCCCATCATCCGCTGGCTGATTTTGGACAAGGAGCAGGAAAAGGCCGCAGACCGGGACTACAAGACCGCGCTCCAGGAGCTGGTGCAGCGCACCCCGGGAGCTGCGGTGGCATACCGCCTGGCGCGGGAGAGCGGCCCGGACCACTGCCGCAGCTTTGAGATGGAGGCGTCGGTGGATGGGAAGGTGATCGGCTCGGGCGTGGGGCGGACCAAGAAGGAAGCGGAGCAGATGGCGGCAAAGGCGGCGCTGGAAAAGCTGAATGGATAGGGGATGGCAATGAAGGCAGAGAGGCAATGGGGCAAGGGCGGCTATGTTATGCGGCTGGCGAGACCGGATGACGCGGAAAGATACTATGCCCAGAATTATGATCCCTGGGACCCGGAGGTGGCCAGATTGACGGGCTGCAAGGAGAGCTTTTCCAAAGAGGAAGTGGTCTCCTTCTTTATGAAGTCAATTGAGGACGGCAGCCGGTATTTTTTCCTGGTGATTTCCCCTGACGGCGACATCATTGGGGAGAGTGTAATCAATGAGATTGACTGGGATTTGCGGTGTGCAAATTTTCGCATCGGCATTTACCAGGCGGCCGAGAGAGGAAAAGGAATCGGGACTTGGATGATAGAGACGACCCGTGATTTTGCCTTTGAAGAATTAAAGCTGAACCGCTTGGAGCTGGATGTATATTCCTTTAATCCCAGGGCGGAAAGGGCGTATTTGAAGGCCGGGTTCAAGAGGGAAGGGGTGCTGCGCGACGCGGTCAAAAGCAAGGGAGAATATGCGGATGATATTTTGATGGCAATCCTGGAAGCAGAATGGAGAGAGATAAAGGGGCCGCAGTAATCGGCTGAACCTGCCGTACGAAAATACTATCCCTTGTTTTTTGAGAAAAATTTTGCTATAATATTCCTGTTATGGAAGGGAGGGGAGCCATGGAAGCCCCGATCTACCACCTGGACAAGGTGGTGAAGGCCAGGCAGGAGGACATGGAGGACTTTGACGGCCCCCTGGATTTGATCCTTCACCTGCTGAGCAAAAATAAAATTGAGATCCGGGATATCCAGATCTCCGAGCTGCTGGAGCAGTACCTGGCGTGGATGGCCCAGCGGGAGGAGCTGAATCTGGAGGTGGCCAGCGAGTTCGTCACCATGGCGGCCCACCTGGTCTATATTAAAACCCGGATGCTGCTGTCCATTGACGACGAGGTGGCTATGAGCGAGATGGAAGAGCTGATGGCTGCCCTGGAGGAGCACAAGAGCCAGGAGACCTATGTGAAGATCAAGGACGTGACGGAGGAGCTCAATGGACGGTATGAATTCGGCAGGGACTACCTCCCCAAGCAGCCGGAGCCGGTAAAGGCAGAAAATGCCTACCAGTACGTCCATGACAAGGGAGATATCTTGACGGCGATCCGCTCAGTGCTGGCCCGGACGGACAATAAGCTGCCCCCGCTGGCGGCGGCCTTTGAGGGTATTGTAGGCCGGGAGCCCTATCCGGTGGCGGACAAGGCCCGGTCCATATTGGACAGGCTCATCCAGTTCGGCGTGGCCCGGTTTAAGGCGCTGTTCAAAACCAGCCGGAGCCGGTCCGAGGTAGTGGCCACGTTTTTAGCTATTTTGGAGCTGTGCAAGGCCAACCGCATTCATCTGGCAGGGACGGCGGAGGACTGTACCGTAACCAGTACCGTCGATGGCCTGCCGGAGGACGTGGACGTGACGGTGGAGAGTTATTGAGAAGAAGCGCGGAGCCGCAGCGAACAGCGCGGATGGAGCGGGGAGAGGACAAAAGCCCGGCCGCCGTGCAGCGGCGGCGGGTTTTGTCCGAGACGGAGTGAAGCCGCGCGCGGTGAGCAGGCGCAGCGTGACAAGAAGAAGCGCGGAGCCGCAGCGAACGGCGCGGATGGAGCGGAGAGAGGACAAAAGCCCAGCCGCGGGCATGCGCAGGATAACAACACAAAAGGAGGACGCCCCACATGGAATTAAAAGAGCTGGAGAGCGCCATTGAGGGCATCCTATTTGCGGCGGGGGACCCTATGGGTGTGGAGCGGCTGTGCCTTACCCTGGGGCAGGACCGGGAGACGGTGGACAGCGTGTGCCAGCGCCTGGCGGACCATTACAGCTATGAACGGCGGGGCATCCGGCTGGTGCGGCTGGAGAACAGCTGGCAGATGTGCTCCGCGCCGGAGCAGGCTGGGTATGTCCGAAAGGCGCTGGAAAACCGCAAGCCCTCCAAGCTGTCCCAGCCCGCGTTGGAGGTGCTGGCCATCATCGCCTATTTCCAGCCGGTGACCCGGGCCTATATTGAGCAGGTCCGGGGGGTGGACAGCTCATACACCGTGGGGCTTTTGCTGGAGCGGGGGCTGATCCGGGAGGCGGGCCGTCTGGCGGTGCCGGGGCGGCCTATGCAGTTTAGAACCACCAAGGATTTTCTGCGCTCCTTTGGCCTTGCCTCTCTGGAGGATCTGCCCAATCTGGCCTGCGCCAGTCAGGAAGACCTTCAGCTCACCATGGAAATGGAGTCTGCCCTGCGCCGCCTGCGGGAAGCGGAGGGCGGGCCCGCCCCTGAACCGCCGGACGGGGAGGGGGAGGCATGACCTTTTTGAAGGTGCTGCTGGCGATCCTTTTGGTGCTGTGGCTTTTTTCTCTGGTGCGCATCGGCGGCAGGGTGAGCTATGGGCGGGCGGGGCTGTTCATATACCTTCTGATGGGGCCGGTAAAGCTCCAGCTGTTCCCCGCCGCAAAAGAATCAGAAGGAAATTGGAAGCCGAGGGCCAGGAAGCAAAAAAAGAAAAAAGAAAAGGGGAAACCGCCGACGGCGGAGGGGCACAAAAAAGAGCCCCCAAAGCCCAAAGAGGATAAGCCGGGCACACTTTCCCGGCTCATGAAGCTGCTGCCGGTGATGGGACAGGCCTGCGGGGCGCTGAAGCGGAAGATACGCGTGGATGATTTGGAGTTGGAGCTGGTCTGGGGCGGCACGGATCCCGCCGCCGCCGCTTTGAGCTATGGCAGGGCAAATGCGGCGGTGGGTATGCTCTGGCCCATTTTGGACAATAATTTTAAGGTAAAGCGCCACTCGTTCCAAATCGGCTTGGATTACGGCATCACAGAGCCGATGGTAGAGGCTCGGGCCGCCGTCACCCTGACGGTGGGTCAGATTGTAACGCTGGGTGTGCACTACGGCGTGAAAGCGCTGGTTACTTGGATCAAAAGCGGAAGGACCCCTAGAAAAAAACAGGAGGCATTGAGTCATGAGTGAAAACAACCATCCCATCAATGAAGTGCTTCACACCACCATGGACAAGATCCGGGAGATGGTGGACGCTAACACCGTGGTGGGCCAGCCCATCGTCACCCAGGACGGGGTAACCCTGATCCCGGTATCCCGGCTGTCCTTCGGCTTTGCCACCGGCGGCTCCGACTTCGGCAAGACCCAGAATGTGCCCAAGAATTTCGGCGGCGGCGCGGGGGCCGGGGTGAGCGTGATCCCCATCGCGTTCCTGGTGGTGAAGGACGGCTGCGTACGGCTGCTGCCCGTGGCGCCCCCGCCGGGGGACACTGTGAGCCGGGTGGTGGACCTGGTGCCGGAAATGTTTGAGCGGGTCACCGGCTATATAGACAAAAAAACCGCCGGGGAGAGCGGGGGAGAAGCCCTGTAACCCCGCGCCCGGATAAGGCCGGGTGGTCAAGGCCATACTACTCCCATCTGACCATTCAGATGGGAGTGACCTTTTTGTGAAAAAATTGACCGTTGTGCTCGCCGCCGCTTTGCTGCTGTCCGCCGCATGTCCTCCGGCCTATGGCGTGGGCTCCCACGCGTCCAGCGCTATCCTTATGGACGCATCCAGCGGCCGGGTGCTCTATGAACACAACATCCACCAGCCCCGGCTCATCGCCAGCACCACAAAGCTGCTCACCGCCCTGGTGGCGGTGGAGGAGGCGGGGGACTTGGACGAAGTAGTGAGCGTCAAAGGGGAGTGGCTGGGCAGCGAGGGTTCGTCCATCTATCTGAAGGCGGGGGAGGAGATCACCCTGCGGGGACTGCTGTACGGCCTGCTGCTTCAGTCGGGAAACGACGCGGCTATGGCCGTCGCCTGCCACACGGCGGGGAGCGAGACAGATTTTGTGGCGATGATGAACCAAAAGGCGGCGGAGCTGGGGATGAAAAACAGCTCCTTTGCCAACCCCAGCGGGCTCAACGACGACAACCACTACTCCACCGCCTACGATATGGCGCTGCTTGCCCAGGCGTGCCTGAAAAATGAGACGGTGGCGGAGATCTGCGCCACCCGGTCCGTCACAATTGGAAGCCGCACCTTCGTCAACCATAATAAGCTGCTTTGGCGCTGTGAGGGATGCGTGGGGATGAAAACCGGGTTTACCGAAAAGGCGGGCCGAACCCTGGTGTCCGCAGCCACCAGGGACGGCCAGACCCTTATCTGCGTTACCTTAAACGATGGGGACGACTGGAACGACCACTGTAAGCTGATGGATTATGGGTTTCAAACCTATCCCCGGCAGGGACTTTGCAAAAAGGGCGAGACACTGGGGGCGGTGGCGGTAAGGGGCAGCCTTATCCCCAGCGTGGCGGCAGTGGCGGCGGATGAGGTGGGCTATCCCCTGAAAGAGGGGGAGGCGCTGACCATGGAGGTGAAGCTGGATTCATCTGTCCAGGCCCCCTTTGCGCCAGGGACGCCGGTTGGCGAGGCGGTGTGGAAAAAAGACGGCGAAATTGTAGCCCGGACGGATCTGGCGGCCCAAAATGGAGCGCAGCTGGACGTGCGGGAGCCGCTGGACTGGTGGCAGCGGCTGTGGGGCGCGGCATAATAAGCGGGAAGAGGTATCGGTAATGGAGGAACGGCTGCAAAAGCTGCTGTCGGCGGCGGGGATTTGCTCCCGCCGCCGGGCGGAGGAGTACATACAGGCAGGGCGGGTGACGGTGAATGGGAAAACCGCCCGGCTAGGGGAAAAAGCCGATCCCAGCCGGGACCGGGTGGAGGTGGACGGCCTGCCGCTGGAGGCTCCGGCAGGATATACCTACCTGATGCTGAACAAGCCCCGGGGCTATGTCACCACCCTGTCCGACGAGAAGGGACGAAAAACAGTGGCGCAGCTGGTGGCGGACTGCCCCGCCCGAGTGTGGCCGGTAGGGCGGCTGGATATGGATTCAGAGGGGCTGCTGCTGCTCACAGACGACGGGGCGCTGACCCACAAGCTCACCCATCCCTCCCATGGGGTGGAAAAGGAGTACCAGGTGTGGGTGTCCGGGGATGTGGACCGGGCCATACCGATCCTGTCGGCCCCGGTGGCGGACGGAGGGGAGCTTCTTACTGCGGACCGGGTGGAGCGGACGGGGGAGCGCACCCTTAACGTGGTGATCCACCAGGGGAAAAACCGGCAGGTGCGCCGTATGTGCGCCGCCGCCGGGCTGAAGGTGGAACGGCTCCGGCGGGTGAGGGAGGGGAAGCTGCTGCTGGACGGTCTGAGGCCGGGCCGATGGCGGCCCCTTACCATGGAAGAGCTGCGGGCGCTGCGGGAATAGTGGGAAATTGCTTCAAAACCCTTGCAATTTCCGGGGCAAAACGGTATGATACACCTATTGGGCGCAGGAATTTCCCTGCGGAGGCTAGAAAGAGAGTAGGGTTGCAGCACTATGAGCCGTGACATTTTGACCACGATTCAGAGCAGAATGGCCACCTTTTCCAAAAGCCAGAAGCTGATTGGGCGCTATATCCTGGATAACTACGATAAGGCCGCCTTTATGACCGCCGCCCGGATGGGGCAGGCGGTTCATACCAGCGAGTCTACGGTGGTCCGCTTTGCTGCCGAGCTGGGCTACGACGGTTACCCCGCCATGCAGAAGGCCATGCAGGAGATGATCCGGGGCAAGCTCACCACTGTGCAGCGCATTGAGGTGTCCTATGACCGGCTGGGAACCCAGGATGTTCTGGACAAGGTGGTGCAGTCAGACATTGAGAAGCTGCGCATGTCCCTGAACGAGCTGAACCGGGAGGATTTTGCGGCAGCGGTGAACGCCATTGTGGGGGCGCGGCGCATCTATGTTTTGGGAGTGCGCTCATCGGCGGCGCTGTCTGATTTTCTCACGTTCTATTTTAAGCTGATTTTTGACGATGTGCGGCAGGTGCAGACCAGCTTGGCCAGCGAGATGTTTGAACAGATGCTCCGGGTGGGAAAAGACGACGTGGTGATTGGAATCAGCTTTCCGCGCTATTCCACCCGGTCCGTCCGGGCCATGGAGTTTGCCCGGGACCAGGGCGCCACGGTAATCGCAATTACCGACAGCGAGATGTCACCCCTGTATGATACGGCAAACTTCCGCCTGCTGGCAAAAAGCGATATGGCATCCTTTGTGGATTCGCTGGTGGCGCCGCTGTCCGTCATCAACGCGCTGATCGTGGCGGTGGGTAGAAAGAAATCCGATGAGGTCACCGCCACGTTTAACCGGCTGGAGAGCATTTGGGACGAATATCAGGTGTACGAAAAGGTGGAGTATGAGGACAAATAGGGTGGTGGTGGCCGGGGGCGGCGCGGCAGGCATGATGGCCGCCATTACCGCTGCCCGGTCCGGGGCGGAAGTGCTGCTGCTGGAACCCAACGAGAAAGTGGGGCGCAAGCTGTACATTACCGGGAAGGGCCGGTGTAATCTCACCAATAACTGTGGGCGGGATGGGCTGATGGCGTCCATTCCCCGCAATGGTAAATTCCTTTACAGTGCCTTTGACCGTTTTGGCCCGGCGGACACCATGGCTTTTTTCGAGGGCTTGGGTGTGAAGCTGAAAACAGAGCGGGGGAATCGGGTGTTCCCTGTATCCGACAAAGCCGCCGATATCGTAGACGCGCTGTTTTTTGAGCTGCGCCGCCAAGGGGTTGAGATCCGGCGGGATCGGGTGACCGGCCTCGTTGTCCAAGAGGGGCGGCTTGCCGCTGTGCATATGGAGAAAGGCGGGGAATATAGAGACTGTAAGGCGCTGATTCTTGCCACAGGCGGGGCTTCCTATCCCCGCACCGGCTCCACCGGGGAGGGCTACGGCTTGGCACAGGCGGCGGGACACACCATCGTCCCGATTCGGGGATCGCTGGTGCCGCTGGAGTCGGGGGACTCCTGCTGTGGAAGGCTGCAGGGGCTGTCTCTGCGCAATGTGGAGCTTCGGATAAAAAATGAGAAGGGCAGGGCGGTATTTCAGGAGCAGGGGGAACTGCTGTTCACCCACTTTGGCCTGTCCGGGCCGCTGGTTTTGTCCGCCTCCGCCCATATGGACTTTGAGAAATGCAGGTATACGGCCCATATTGACCTGAAACCCGCCTTGGACATGCAAAAGCTGGACGCCCGCCTTTTGCGGGACTTTGAGGAGCGCGCCAATCAGGACTATGCCAACGCCCTGGGGGGACTGGTTCCCCGGTCCATGGTGTCCGTGCTGGCTGAGCGCACCGGCATCCCAGGGGATACCAAGGTCCACGATATCCGCAGGGAGCAGCGGAAAAAATTGTTGGAGACGCTGAAGGATTTTACCGTTCCCCTCACAGGGACGCGTCCGGTGGAGGAGGCGGTGGTCACCTCCGGGGGTGTGGCGGTGGGCGAGGTGGACCCCAGAACCATGGAGTCTAAAAAGGCGAAGGGGCTGTTTTTCGCCGGGGAGCTGCTGGATGTGGACGGCTATACCGGGGGCTTTAACCTTCAGATCGCCTGGTCCACCGGCTATGCCGCCGGACTGGCCGCGGCGGAGCGGCTTGCTACTATATAATAAAGGAAGGGGTTTTCCCATGGAATATCGCAGCATTGCCATTGACGGACCCTCCGGCGCGGGCAAATCCACTTTAGCCAAGCGCCTGGCCCAGGAGCTGGGCTTTTTATATGTGGACACCGGGGCCATCTACCGCACAGTGGGGCTGGCGGCCCGTCGGCAGGGGATAGACCCTGCCGACGGGGAGCGCGTGGCGGCAATGCTGCCAGGGCTGTCCATCACCATGGGCTATGGAGCGGACGGCCTCCAGCACATGTTTTTGGACGGGGAGGATGTGACCGCGGCCATCCGGGAGAATGATATCTCGGCCTGTGCGTCCAAGGCAGCGGCCCTCCCGGCAGTGCGGGATTTTCTGATGGAGATGCAGCGCAGGACAGCCCGGGAGCACCATGTCATCATGGATGGGCGGGATATCGGTACGGTGGTGCTGCCCAACGCCGATCTGAAGATTTTCCTCACCGCCGCCCCCGAGGCGAGGGCCGAGCGGCGGTATCAGGAGCTGATGGAGCGGGGCCAGCGGGCTGACTTCGATCAGGTTTTGCGGGAGGTGGTGGAACGGGATCGCCGGGACACCCAGCGGGAGACCGCGCCTTTGCGCCAGGGGCCGGACGCGGTGCTGGCGGACACCACCGGGCTGGATCTGGAGGAAAGCTTTCAGCTGCTGCTGGGCATCATCCAAGAGCGGCTGGATATCAGGGAGGGGACCCATGAGGAATAAGGTATATTCGGTGATCTACCCCATTATCTGGATTTTTATGAGGATCATCCACCCCTGGAAAGCGGTGGGTGTGGACAATATCCCCGAAGGGGCCGCGGTAATCTGTGGAAATCACACCACCTTGGGAGACCCGCTTTATGTGGTGTGCGCTATGGGTGGAAAGCGGCAGACCCATGTAATGGCCAAAGCGGAGGTTATGAAATGGCCGGTGATCGGTTTCCTGCTGAAAAAGGCGGGGATCATCGGCGTCAACCGCGGCAAGTCCGACATGGCTGCGGTGAAGGAATGTCTGAAGGTGCTGCGCGGCGGGGAAAAGCTGCTTATGTTCCCCGAGGGGACCCGGGTGAGGGAGGGACAGGTCTCGGAGGTCCAGACCGGGGCGGCCATGCTGGCCACCCGCACGGGCGTGCCCCTGGTGCCCGTCTACATTCCGGCTAAAAAGCGGCGGTTCCGCAAGACCACGGTGGTGTTCGGTGAGCCCTATTACCCGGAGTTTGAGGGGCGCAAGCCCTCTGCCGGCGACTACCAGCGCATCGCCGACGACCTGCTGGTCCGCATTCAGGCGCTGGGGGAGCAGGCGGGATGAAGGTAAAGGTGGCCGGGAGCGCCGGGTTTTGCTATGGGGTGCGCCGGGCGGTGGAGCTGGCGGAGAAAGCCGCAGCCCAGGGGCCGGTATACCTGCTGGGTCATATCACCCATAACGACCACGTGATCCGCCGGCTGGAGGATATGGGGGCGGTCACTGCCGCCGCGCCGGAGGAGGTCCCCAGGGGGGCCGTGGTGCTCATCCGGGCCCATGGGGAGCCGGACAGCACATACCGGGCGCTGGAGTCGCGGGGCTGCCGGGTGCTGGACGCAACCTGCCCCAATGTCACCCGTATCCACGATATTGTCCGGGATGCGGAGGCGCGTGGGAGAGTCCCGGTGATCGTGGGAGAGGCCGACCACCCGGAAATTTTGGGAATTTTAGGGTGCACCCGCAGGGGAAGAGTGGCGTCCGATTGGGAAGAGCTGGAACAAATCATGAAAAAAGAGCCGGAATTTCCCGGTTTGCCCCTTACATTTGTGTCCCAAACCACAGCTATTTTGACTAAGTGGGAAAAAATCGTGGAAAACACAAAAAAAGTGTGTACAAACGCGGAATTTTTTGATACAATATGTAATGCTACGTCCAAGCGGCAATCGGAGGCCCTGAAATTGGCCGGTCAATGCGATGCCATGATCGTCATTGGCGATCAAAAGAGCTCCAACACCAGGAAGCTCACCCAGCTGTGCGCCGCCCGCTGCGCCGTCGTGGTGCAGGCGGAGCGGGGGAGCGATATTGACCGGGAACGGTTCGGCCGTATCGGCACGCTTGGAATCACTGCCGGCGCATCCACGCCGGAGTGGATAATAAAGGAGGTCAGCAACAAAATGAGCGACGAAATTATGGAGATTGAACAGTCCTTCGCGGAAATGCTGGAGGAGTCGTTCAAAATTTTGAATACGGGGGATCGGGTCACTGGAACAGTCGCAGCCATCACGCCCACTGAGGTGCAGGTGGAGCTGGGCGTCAAGTACCCCGGCACCATTCCCCTGTCTGAGCTGAGCGACGATCCCGATGTGAAGGTGGAGGATCTGGCCAAGGTAGGCGAGGAGATTGAAGCCATCGTCATGCTGGTCAGCGACAGGGACTGCGTGGTTAAGCTGTCCAAGAAGCGCCTTGACGCGGACAAGAACTGGGAGACCGTGGAGAAGGCGGTGGAGAGCAGGGATGTGCTGGAAGGCGTGATCACCGAGGAAAACAAGGGCGGCTTGGTGGCCAGCGTCAAGGGCATCCGTGTGTTTATCCCTGCCTCCCAGTCCGGCAAGCCCCGGGGCGCCGACCTGGCGGAGATGGTCAAAACCCGCGTGCAGCTGCGCATTACCGAGGTGAACCGCGCCCGCCGCCGTGTGGTGGGTTCCATCCGGGCCGTGGCGGCTGAGGCCCGCGCCGCCGCTGCCGCCGCCATCTGGGATAACATTGAGGTGGGCAAGCGCTACAGCGGCACCGTTAAGAGCCTCACCTCCTATGGCGCCTTTGTGGACATCGGCGGCGTGGACGGCATGGTTCATATCTCCGAGCTGTCCTGGTCCCGCATTAAGACCCCCTCCGAGGTGGTGTCTGTGGGCGATCCCATTGAGGTGTACGTCATCTCCTTTGACCCGGAGAAGAAGAAGATCTCCCTGGGGGTGAAGGATCACAGCCAGGAGCCGTGGAGCGTGTTTACCGAGAAGTATTCGGTGGGCGATGTGGCCAGTGTTCGGATTGTCAAGCTGATGACCTTCGGCGCCTTTGCCGAGATCGTCCCCGGAGTGGACGGCCTGATCCATATCTCCCAGCTGGCGGACCATCGGGTGGATAAGCCTGAGGATGTGGTGCGTGAGGGCGATACGGTGGACGCCAGGATCACGGCCATCGACGAGGAGCATAAAAAGGTATCCCTGTCCATCCGCGCCCTGTTGGAGTCTGCCCCCATGGAGGGGGATGAGGATTCCGAGGAGGCCCCCGTGGAGGAGTAAACTCCCATTCTGAGTTCAAAAAGGCTGCCGCAGCTGCGGCAGCCTTTTTCGGTAGAGGTGAAGAATTGTGAAGCCTGAAGTTGTGATTGTCCCCTGTGCCAACTATTCGGAGGAGGAGGCCGGGCCGGCGCTGGAGCGGGTGCTGGGGCCGCTGGGCGGGCTGGATTGGGTGCGCTCGGGAATGAGGATTGCCATTAAGGTGAACCTGGTGACCTTTGCCAAGCCGGAAAAGGCGGCTACCACCCACCCGGGGCTTCTGTGCGCCCTGGTGAAGATGCTGGCGGCACGGGGAGCGGATGTGGTGGTGGGGGACAGTCCCGGGGGGCTTTATAATGCAGCCTACGTGAACCGGGTGTACGCCGCTACCGGCATGAGGGCGGCGGAGCAGGCGGGTGGGAGGCTTAATCAGGACTTTGGGGAACGGGAAGCCCGTTTCCCGGAGGGAAAGGTATGCCGCCAGTTCAAGTACACCGCATGGCTGGGCGATGCGGACGCGATTATCAATCTCTGCAAGCTTAAAACCCACGGCATGATGGCCATGACCTGCGGCGCTAAAAATATGTTTGGCTCTATTCCCGGCACCATGAAGCCGGAGTGCCATTTCCGCTACCCTGATCCGCGGGATTTTGCCCGGATGATTGTGGATCTGGATGAGTATTTCAAGCCCTGCCTGACCATCGTGGACGCGGTGGACTGCATGGAGGGGAACGGTCCCACCGGCGGAACGCCGCGGCACATGGGTGCGCTGCTGGCGGCGGAGAGCCCCCATAAAGCGGATCTGGTTTGCGCCGGGCTTATCGGGCTGAAGCGGGAGGAGGTGCCCACCCTGGAGGCGGCGTTGGAGCGGGGGCTCATTCCCGCCTCGGCGGAGGGGCTGACGGTGGAGGGAGATCCCGCCGCCTTTGCCATCCCGGACTTTCAGCGAATCACCACCGGCAACAGCCATCTATTTCAAGGGGATGGCAAAAGCCTCTTTGGCCGGGTGAAGGGGACGGTGATGAACTGGGCGCTGTCCCAGCGGCCTGTGGTGCGCAAGGCGGAGTGCGTGGGCTGCGGCGAATGCCGGGATGTGTGCCCCGCCAGGGCCATCACGATGGTGGATAAAAAGCCCCGCATTGACCGCAAGGCGTGTATCCGCTGCTTTTGCTGCCAGGAATTCTGCCCTAAGAGCGCGATGAAGGTGCGCCGTACCGCCATTGCCAAACTGCTGGACCACTGAGAAGAACCGGGCGGCCGAAAAGCCGCCCGGTTCTTATTATGCCGCCAGGGTGAACAGAGAGTAGAAAAAGCCCTTTTGCTCCATGAGCTGGCGGAATGTTCCGCGCTCCTGGATCTGTCCGTTTCGCATCACGATGATCTGGTCGTACTGGCCCATAAGTGCCTCCTCCAGCCGGTGGGTGACCACCACCCGGGTGAGGCCGTCCAGGTGAAGGATGGCGTCGGTGACGGCAAAGGCGGTCTGGTTGTCCAGAGAGGCAGTGGCCTCGTCCAGCAGCAGCACCGGTGCGCCCCGGAGCAGGCAGCGGGCAATGGACACCCGCTGGCGCTCACCGCCGGACAGACCCGCGCCGTTTTCCCCGCAGCGGTAGTCCTCCCCGCGCTGAGAGAGCAGCTCTGACAGGCCGGAGCGTTTTACAGCGCTGTCCACCTGGCCGTCCGGGAAGTCCCGGAACATGGTGATGTTGCGGCGGATGGTGTCATCAAAGAGGAACACGTTCTGTCCGATGAGGCTCATCAGGTCGTACAGGCTGTCGGTGTCCACCTCCCGAAGCTCCTTGCCGTCGATGGCGATGGAACCGCTATAGCTGTCGTAAGCGCCCATGAGCAGGTTGAGCAGGGTGGATTTGCCCGACCCGGAGCCGCCCACGATGGCATATTTCTTTCCGGGCTCCAGCCGGAGGGACACATCCTGGAGAACCGGCTTGTCAGGCTCATAGCCGAAGCTCACATGGTCCAGGGAGATGGCGTCGCGGAGCACCGGGGGGATTGCCTCGCCGGAGCGTCCGGCGTTCTCCTCAGTGACCTGGGACAGCTTATCGATGAGGGCCTTGGCGGCCTTGCGGCTGGCCCAATATTGGGGAATGATGTTGATGGGCTGAATCACAAAATTACACAGGTTGACGAAGATGAGCACCGTGCCCGCAGTGATATCCCCCCGGATGGCCAGGAACGCTCCCAGGAAAAAGATGCCGAACTGAAGCGTGTCGGCGCACAGGTTCTGGCTCACCGCCGTGAGCAGGCATTCCCACCAGTAGCGGCGGCGCTTACCCTCCTCCACATCGCGGTTGGAGATGTCGAACATCCGCTGGGCCTCGCCCTCGGCCTTGAAGCTCTTGATGACGGAGAAGCCGGACAGCAGATCCTTGAGTTGGGCCACAAAACCCTCGTTCTTGTCGCTCACCATCTTTTCCCGCGCCGCCAGCTCCTTGCCCATGAGCAGGGAACCGGCCAGGGGGAAGAGGGCGAGGACGATGGTGGCGATGGTCAGCACAGGGCTGTACCAGAACATCATGCCCAGGCTTCCGAAAAAGAGCAGGACATAAAAGACCAGCAAAAAGGTGCGCTTGAGGTAGTTTTCCTCCACCGAGTTCACATCGTTGGTGAGCACGGAGATGTAGCGGCCGGTGTTTTCCCGGGAAAAGGCGCTGATGCTCTTCTCCGACAGGTTTTGGAAAGCCAGGGACTTGTACTGGGCCAGAGCCCGGTACACAAAGCTGGATTTGGCCCGGTACATGCCTAAAGAGAGCAGAAACATTACGATAAAAAAGATTATGGTGAAAACCAGTGTCTGCCACAGCCAATCCAGATCCCTGGCGGCCACCACGTCGATGACTTCACCCAGCAGCCAGGAGCCGATGAGGTTTCCGGGGAAGGACAGGATGGTCAGGAACATAGCCAAAGCGAAGCGCAGGCGGTTATTTTGGTAGAAGGCCCGGTAATACTGCCGGGCGGCGGGATGCTTTTCCGTTTTCTCACTCATTTCGTTTCTCCTTTGCAGCTGTGTGTATGTGGTGGGGTTGGGGCCGTGGGGGAATCGGCGGATGGTGGAGGCAGTACGTGGGACAGCCGTCCGCATGTGGTGGGACTGGGGCTGCGGGATAGTTCCTGCTCGTCATCGTGGTCGTCCCAGAGCAGGTAAAAGGCATCGTGTTTTTCCAGCAGGCATCGAGCAAAGAGAAGAAATGGGGTAAAGGCCCAGTTTTCATGGACGATATAGGCGTTGACAGAGCCCGTTTCCATCTCTAACTCCAATTTCTTTACCAGCTTCAGCTCCTCCATACTGGCCAGCAGCTCCGCCGTCTGCTCCGGGGGCTGGTTCAGCTGCTTGGCCAGCACCTCCGGTACATAGTAACGGACGGTGAGATCGTCATGAAGCCGCTCCATCAGCTCCAAACAGCCGGGCCGGGCCAAGAGGGCAAACAGGCGGCGGCATAGGTCGCGGGGCGCGAAATGGGCGGCATAGCCCGCCTCTGGGCGAGGCCATATGGACATGAAGGACAGCTCCTCCGACCCCACGCCGAAGAGAAGCCCCTCTTTGATGTCCACCGCCACGCGCAGCAAAACATCTTCGCCGCCCACTCGGACGGTGCAGCCCTTGGAGTACTTTAGATCCGGCATGCTGACGGTATCCGTGCGGTCGTGCATGGCAGACCGGGAGGACGACCAGGTCAGGCGGCACAGCTCGCTGATCCGTTTTTCCTTGGGGAGGGATACGAGCCAGCGGTCCAAGGTGCTGTCCATATCCGTCACGGAGCCCCCTTCCCGGCCAAAGAGGGCGTCGATGGAGACCCCCAGCCGGTCGGCCAGGGCGGGAAGGAGCTCCACATCGGGCGCGCCGCCCTTTTCCCACTTGCTCACCGCCTGGGCGGACACCCCCAGCGGCTGGCCCAGCTGTTCTTGGGTAAGGCCCCGCTCACGGCGCAGCTCGGCGATGCGTTCACTCAGGATATAGGCCATATGACCACCTCGATTCGCTTAATGGTTGTATCATAGCAAAAATAATAGTTGAATACAATGGCGGATTTTTTGCCAAAAATCAACCATAGATTGAGTTTCGGCAAAAAATCCCCGGCGGGCTGTGAAAACAACCCGCCGGGGATTTTCAGTGCATCTCAGCCCAAATGAAAAATTTGAGCAGCCGGGTCACAAAGAATGGTGCGTTAGTGCAGGCTTCGGTAATGGCGGCGTGGGCCTCAGCCAACGCCTGGTCGCTGAGGCCCTCCAGGGGGACGAGTATGGTTTTTGCGCCGTCCACCACAAGCCCGATGGCCAGGGGCGCGGACACCGTGCCGCCCACCGCCACCCGGGAGGCCGCAACTATGCCTCCGGCGGCATAGACGCCGCAGGCCACGCCCCCCACCGCCAGCCAGCCTAGGGCAATACCGCCCCAGGCCAGCAGGCCCAGAGCCACCCCTCCGATGGACACCGCGCCCAGGGACACCGCACCCAGGGCCATCAGCAGTCCGAAGCTCACCCCGCCCAGGGAGAACAGCCCTGCGGCCACGCCCCCCAGGGCCACAAACCCCGTGGCGATATTTCCGATGGCAATAATTCCCCGGGCCCAGTGATCCCTGCGCCCGATATTTACGTGGATCAGGGGCAGGCCGAACAGGGTACGCTCGCTCTTATACTCGTAATGCCAGGTGTCATGGTAGTGGTGGTGAATGACGGTGGTGACGGGCTGGGATGGATTGGCAGGCCCGCTCTCCGGCGGGGGAGGTGTACCGGGGCTCTCCCGGCCCGTCACCAAATAGTCCAGAGACACGTGAAAATAGTTGGCCAGGGCGACGAGGTTATCCATATCCGGGCGGGACGTGCCCGCCTCCCACTTCTGTACCGCCTGCCGGGTAAGGCCCAGAAGATTGGCCAGCTCCTCCTGGGACAGCCCGGCCTGACGGCGCAGGTCAAATAAACGGTCGCGAAAATCCATGAGTGATACCTCCGAAAAAAAGACTGTCCGGCGCCTTTTGGACAGCCTTATCTTAGCAAAAAGCGGCTGCTTCTGCAACCAAAAAGGGGATACAATTTGACAACTGCCGGTTGCGGGGCTAAATCAGCGCTGAAAATAGGGGGATGATCTTGCTTTTCCAGCCCGTCCATAGTACAATACAAATATATTATAATGTATGAGGTGATTCCCATGGACAACCAGACCATTTTGAACGCTGTAGACCACACACTGCTCACCCAGACCGCCACCTGGGAGGAAATCAAGCAGATCTGCGACGATGGGGCCGCTTATGGCTGCGCCAGCGTGTGTATTCCGGCCAGCTATGTAAAACAGGCTGCGGATTATTTGGGAGACAAGCTCCCGGTGTGTACTGTGATCGGTTTCCCCAACGGCTACTCCACCACCGCCGTCAAGGTGTTTGAGACCAAGGACGCCATAGCCAACGGGGCCAAGGAGATCGACATGGTTATCAACATCGGCTGGGCCAAGGACGGTCGGTGGGACGACCTGCTTGCCGAAATCCGCGCGGTGAAGGAGGCGTGCGGCGGCCTGGTGCTTAAGGTCATCATCGAGACCTGTCTGCTCACCCAGGAGGAGAAGGTGCGCCTGTGCCGGATTGTGTCGGAGAGCGGCGCGGATTACATCAAAACGTCCACCGGCTTCTCCACCGCCGGGGCTACCCGGGAAGATGTGGCGCTGTTTAAAGCCAATGTGGCCCCCCATGTGAAAATCAAGGCCGCAGGGGGGATCTCCAGCCTTCAGGACGCGGCGGACTTTTTGGAGCTGGGGGCGGGCCGGCTGGGCACCAGCCGTATCGTCAAGCTGGTGAAAGGACAGCAGGCACAGGGGTATTGAGTGGTGCAATTTGTCGGGGTTTGTGAAAAATCCGTGTACAATGCAAATAGTCCTTGTGTTTTGCGGACAGACGCGATATAATGGGTTCGTCCTTTGGGGCAGGGCGCAGATGCTGTGTCCGCCCCATGGACATGGAGTGCGGACGGCGCCGCCGTTCGGAATAGATGAAAAGAAAGGATGAAATTTGCGATGAAAAAGATCCTCGCGATGCTGCTGGCCGTGGTCATGGTGCTGAGCCTGGCTGCCTGCACCAGCGGCAACCCCGATCCCACTCAGACCGCCAGTGAGCCCCCCGCCAGCCAGCCCGGCACGGAGGAGAGCACCGAGCCTTCCCAGGCTCCCTCTGAAGCCCCCAGTGAGGCGCTCCCCGCTCCCGGGTCCAACCCTGCCGACGACATCCCCGACACCATGACTTCCGCCGACAGCAAGTATCAGGTGGCCTTCATCACCGATGTAGGCCAGTTGAAGGACAAGTCCTTCAACCAGGGCACTTTCGACGGCGTGAAGCTGTACGCCGCCGCCAACGGCAAGAGCTACAAGTACTACCAGCCCGCCAACGGCGACGCCGCCACTGACGACGACCGCTACGACGCCATGAAGGCCGCCGTGGAGGGTGGCGCCGAGGTGATCGTGTGCGCCGGCTTCATGCAGGAGGCCGCCCTGAAGAAGGCCGCCGCCGAGTTCCCCGATGTGCCCTTCATCTTCATTGATGGCTACCCCATCGGCCTGGACAACGTGGCGGGCATCTCCTTCCAGGAGGAGCAGAGCGGCTATCTGGCCGGTTATGCCGTGGTGAAGGAAGGCTTTGAGAAGCTGGGCTTCACCGGTGGCGGCGGCGGCACCAACCCCGCCTGCTGCCGCTTCGGCTACGGCTTTGTGCAGGGCGCCAACGACGCCGCTAAGGAGCTGGGCAAGACCGTTGATATCAACTATTCCTGGCAGTACGGCGCTTCCTTCCAGGCTTCCCCCGAGCTGCAGACCATGATGAACGGCTGGTACTCCAACGGCACCGAGATCGTCTTTGCCTGCGGTGGTTCCATGTTCAATTCTGTGGCCGCTGCCGCCGCTGCTAACGACGGCCTGGTGGTGGGCGTGGACGTGGACCAGTCCGCCCAGTCCGAGACCGTGGTGACCTCCGCCATGAAGGGCTTGGCTTCCTCCGTGCAGTGGGCCGTGGCCAAGGTGTATGACGGCACCTTCTCCGAGATCGGCGGCAAGGGCACTTCCCTGGGTGCCAAGGATGATGCCGTGGGCCTGCCCACCGCTACCTGGAGCCTGGAGAACTACACCATTGAGGAGTACGAGGCTCAGCTGGCCGACATGGCTTCTGGCAAGCTGGTGGTGGACAGCATGGTGGCTGAGGAAGACTTCGCCAAGGTGACTGACACTAATTGGAGCAACGTGGCGCTGAACTACATCGGCTGATTTTTGCTTGAAACCCTGCGCGGGCGGGACGCATTGCGTCCCGCCCGTTTTTTCTGCCGGAATGGAATAAAATTGCTTGTGTTTTTGTCGAGCATCAGGTATAATTGACATAATAGGGCTTTTCACAGGGGCCCGGTACTGACATTTTAGACAGGAAGCGGGATGAGGACGATGGAATCTGAGAACATCATTGAGATGCTCCACATCACCAAGGAATTCCCTGGTATCATTGCCAACGATGATATCACCCTCCAGCTCCGCCGGGGGGAGATCCACGCCCTCCTGGGGGAGAACGGGGCGGGGAAGTCCACGCTGATGAGCGTCCTTTTCGGCCTTTACCAGCCGGAAAAGGGGATCATCAAGAAAAATGGCCAGGAGGTTAAAATCAACGACCCCAACGACGCCACTGCCCTTGGCATTGGCATGGTTCACCAGCACTTCAAGCTCATTGAGGTGTTTACTGTGCTGGATAACATCATCCTTGGGGCGGAGACCACCAAACTGGGCTTTCTCCAGAAGCGGGAGGCCCGGGCAAAGGTGGAGGCCCTGTCCGAGCGGTACGGCCTGAGGGTGGACTTGGACGCCAAGGTGGAGGATATCACCGTGGGGATGCAACAGCGGGTGGAGATTCTCAAAATGCTCTACCGGGACAACGAAATCTTGATTTTCGATGAGCCCACCGCTGTCCTCACCCCCCAGGAGATCGACGAGCTGATGGCGACTATGAAGGAATTTGCCAAGGAGGGCAAGTCGATCCTGTTTATTTCCCACAAGCTCAATGAGATTATGGCGGTGTCGGACCGGGTGACAGTGCTGCGCAAGGGTAGGTACATTGGAACGGTAGATGCCAAGGATACGGATAAGCAGTCCCTGTCTAACATGATGGTGGGCCGCCCGGTCCAGCTGGAGGTGACCAAGAAGCCCGCCCAGCCGGGAGAGGCGGTGCTGGAGGTGCGGGAGCTTTGCGTTCCCTCCAGGAGCCACAAGAAGAACGCCGTCAACCGCGTCTCCTTCCAGGCCAGGGCGGGGGAGATCCTGTGTATTGCTGGAATTGACGGAAATGGCCAGACGGAGCTGGTCCACGGTCTGACGGGATTGGAGAAGAGCTCCGGCGGGACTGTTACCCTGTGCGGGGAGGATATTTCCCACGCGTCTATCAAGCACCGGGGAGGCAGAATGAGCCATATCCCCGAGGACCGGCACAAGCACGGTTTGGTGCTGGACTTTACATTGGAGCAGAATCTGGTGCTCCAGCGGTTTAATGAGAAGCGGTTCCAAACCCATGGCTTTATTAACCGGGGGGCGGTGCGGGAGTACGCCGGGCAGCTCATTGAACAGTACGATGTGCGGTCTGGGCAGGGGCCGGTGACCATAGCCCGCTCCATGTCCGGCGGTAACCAGCAAAAGGCCATTATCGCCCGGGAAGTGGACCGGGAAAAGCCTCTTATTGTAGCGGTTCAGCCCACCCGTGGCCTGGATGTGGGCGCCATTGAATACATCCATAGCCAGCTGGTGGCAGAGCGGGACAAGGGCCGCGCGGTGCTTCTGGTCAGCCTGGAGCTGGACGAGGTGATGAGTCTGTCCGACCGCATTCTGGTGATGTACGAGGGTGAGATCGTGGGTGAACTGGACCCCAAGCAGACCACCGTGCAGGAGCTGGGCCTTTATATGGCCGGGGCCAAGCGGATGGATATGAACGGGAAGGAGGAGAGGGGCGCGTGAGTGTGAAATATCCGAATCTCGTCCAAATCTATACCGGTGAGGAGGATGAGGGATCATGAAGGACCAGGGGAGAACTCTGCTGCAAAAGGATGGGACCAAGACTGTGCTGGCATCCCTGCTCTCCATTGTCATCGGCCTGGCGGTGGGCAGTATCCTGGTGCTGGTGGTGGGACTGTTCAGCGATAATCTGGGCCTGGCAAGCGCCTGGGAGGGCATCCGGCTCATCTTCTTTGGCATACTCAGTACAGGGCGGGACGCATCGGGCAGCCTGACCTGGGGCTTCAATCCACAGAGCATCGGCAATATGCTCTTCCGGGCCACCCCGCTGATCCTCACAGGACTGTCTGTGTCGGTGGCATTTAAGACGGGCCTGTTCAATATCGGCGCGCCTGGGCAGTATCTGATGGGCACCATGGTCACGCTGGCGGTTGCGTTGGGCATTCCTGCCTCTGCGCTGCCCAGCCCCGTCATCTGGCTGCTGGCCTTTTTGGGGGGCATGCTGGCGGGGGCGCTTTGGGGCTGCATTCCCGGTATTGTAAAGGCGCTGCTCAATATCAACGAGGTGCTGGCCTGCATTATGACAAACTGGATTGCCGCCAACCTGGTGACATGGTTCTTTGACGCCAACAAGATGTTCCAAAACACCGTAGAGAATACCAAGAGCAGCTATGTGTACAAAACCGCCTACGGCAAAACGCTGGTGGACGGAGCCTGGACCTACGTGGAAGGCAGCGGCGTCCAGACCGCTAAGCTGGGCTTGGATAAGGTTTTTCCCGGATCCCAGGTCAACGCTGGCATCCTCATCGCCATATTGATTGCCGTTGGGATTTACATTCTCATGACAAAGACCACCCTGGGCTATCAGCTCAAGGCCTGCGGCTCCAACCGCCACGCCGCCCGGTACGCCGGAATCAGCGACAAGCGGAACATCGTGCTTTCCATGGCCATTGCCGGGGCCCTGTCCGGGGCTGGGGCGTCGCTCTATTTTCTGGCGGGCAATACGGAGTTTTTCTGGCAGACCTATCAGTCCCTGCCAGCCGCCGGCTTTAACGGCATCCCTGTGGCGCTGCTGGCGGCCAATAATCCCATCGGCGTGATCTTTACCGGCTGCTTTATGTCTATGCTGAATATTGTGGGCCTGCAGTTGACCAAATTGACCGCCTACAATGAGTATATCACCGATGTTATCATCTCCGTCATTGTCTACCTCAGCGCCTTCTCCCTGCTCATAAAAATGCTGCTGGCCATCCGTAAAAAGGATAAGCCGTCACAGTCTGCGCCGGATGGACTGAAGGAGGACAAGCCCATGGAGGAAGCCTCCGCTGAGAAAGGAGGGGAGCGGGCATGACGTTTCTGATCCAGCAGACCCTGCTTTACGCCGTTCCGCTGATGATCGTGGCGCTGGCTGGTGTGTTTGCCGAGCGCAGCGGCATCATCAACCTGGCGCTGGAAGGCATTATGATTTTCGGCGCCTTTGTGGGGGTGCTCTTTGTAAATATAATGCAGGGGATCGCCCTGTTTCACGATGCCTTTGCCGCCAAAAGCTGGCTGACGCTCCAGGGGCTGGAGCTGCTGGCCATGCTGGCGGCCGGTGTGCTGGGCGCGGTATTTTCCCTGCTGCTGTCCTTTGCCTCGGTGAACCTGAAGGCGGACCAGACCATCGGTGGCACGGCCCTGAACCTGATGGCTCCGGCCCTGGTGCTCTTTCTCATCCGTATCATTGCCAACCAAAACACCCTGGGAATGGCGGATGGCAGCGATGCCGCCAGCTGGTTTATGATTAAAAAGAGCACCCTTGGCATTGACCGCAAAACCGACTTGGGCTTTTGGGGGGAGACCTTCATCAACAAGGTATACCTGGCTACCTATGTGTGCATTGTGCTGTTTGTGGTGCTGTCCGTTCTGCTTTACAAGACCAGGTTTGGACTGCGGCTGCGTTCCTGCGGCGAAAATCCCCAGGCCGCCGACTCGCTGGGCATCAATGTGTACAAAATGCGTTACGCAGGTACGACCATCTCCGGCGCCCTGGCGGGCATGGGCGGCTTCGTCTACGCCCTGACCACCGCCAACTGTGCCTCCACCGGCGATGTGGCTGGGTTTGGCTTCCTGGCCCTGGCCGTCATGATCTTTGGCAACTGGAAGCCGCTGAATATTGCCGGAGCTGCGCTGCTGTTCGGCCTGTTCAAGTGTATTGCGGCCTCCTACGCATCCATCGACATTAACGGAGACGGCGTGTGTATGCTGGCCAACGCCCCCATCAGTAGCCATGTCTACCGTATGCTGCCCTATGTCATCACGCTGGTGGTGCTGGCGTTTACGTCTAAAAAGTCCCGCGCGCCCAAGGCTGAGGGCATTCCCTACGATAAGGGACAGCGCTGACCATTACAATCAAAAAGAGAAGGGCCCGCCGGAACATCCGGCGGGCCCTTCCTCAATGTGTGCTTTGCAGCCATAGGTCAGCGCTTGGCGCGGGATTTGAGGGCATTTTTGTAGCGAATCAGCTCCTCTTTGGCCAGCGCGGCGGCGGCCAGGATGTCCTCATGACTGACAGAGTACTTCTGGCTCACCTTCAGGGAACCGTATATGTGGCGGAAGCGGCGGCTGTACTTCTCCAGTTGGGCCACCTGATCGCTGTAGCGCTGGCGCAGGGCGGCGGCGCCGTCCTCCAGCCGGTCGGTGAGCTCGGCTTTGCCCAGGGCGGCCTGGAGCTGGAGCTCCTGTCCCATTTGGGTGACGCCCACCACCAGCTTGGACACCAGGGCCAAGTGCCGGATGGTGAGCACCGCGTCCACCGACAGCAGTGCCAAAAACGCGCCGCACAGCATGAATTCCAGCCAAATAGGGAGACGCTCCACCAGCTCCTGGATAGGCGGGTGGATGAAGAAGATGACAAGATAGGACAGCACGCCCCAGGTCAGCGCTACCCACAGGCATACCCGTCCCTTGAGGTTAAAACGGAACTGGGAATAATCCCAGTACTTTACATGGGTGGCGGCTTCCAGCACCCAGCCCACCAGATACTCCCAGGAGGTCATGACTGCCACAGCCACCACATAGAAGAGCACCAGATTTTGCTTCAAAGGCGTGAAGAACAGGATCATCAGTACCACGCCGCCGCCGTAAATAGGGCAGATAGGGCCGTAAAGGAATCCTCGGGCCACCAGGCGCTGCTCTACGATGGAGCAATAGCAGGTCTCCATCACCCAGCCCAAAAAAGAGTACAGGATAAAATAGAGGAACAGGCTGGAAATGGGAAAGCCCATAAAATTCACTGCTGCTGCCTCCCCTCATCATCGGTAAGCAGTACGCCCAGCAATCCGTTATACACCCGGTCCGGGTGGGTAAGGAAGCTGTCGGCGATGCGCTGGGCGTCCTCCCTGGTGGGAGAGAGCAACGTGAGGGAGAACAGGCTCCCCTGATCGTCATCCATAGACAGGCACACGTCACAGCCCTGGGGAGTGTCCTCCACCCGGGCACGGACCTGGGCCTTGCGTTTGAGCGCCTGGTTCAAGGGGGCCAGCCGCCGGTCGCACCGCTGGCGGACAACAGGGGAAAGGCTACTTTCCCCCGCAGCGCAGGCCCGGCGGCCCTTGTCCGTGACAGAATAGGAATCTCCCTGCTGGTCCAGGTGTCCGCTCTGCGTCAGCTCCGCCGCCGCCTCGGCAAACTGGAAGTAGTCCACCCCGCTGTCGCACATGGAAAGGTCGGTGAGGGTGGCGAAATCAATGGGGGCGGCCACACGGTCCATGATATAAAGGATCAGAAGCTTGATATCCAGCTTGTCGTGGATAAATCCAAACCTAGCCATAGAGATACCTCCTTCTGCCGTCCGGCATGTCAACTCATTATAGCGGATTCCGGCTGGGATGGCAAGAGGGGATTTAACAGCTCAGCTCCGGGTGACTAGGGCCTGATAGAGCTGAACCATATAGGCCCAGGTGGAACGGTCTAAAATGCCGGTGACAGGCAGACCGGCCAGGCGCTGTACCTCTTGCAAGTTTTTATAGGTCTCGCCGTCGTTGCAGCAATTCATTTGGCAGGGCCTGAAATTGCTCATCACCTTGGTGAGGGAGCCGAACATGGCCTGGACGATGCGCAGGACCTCGCACTCCTGGCCCTCCACGGCGGTATAGGTGCCGCAGGGCAGCACGTTGAGGGCGGGAGGGAAGCCGTACATCAGCTCCACATGCACATAGGCGTCTCGGATGGCGTTCCAGGTGGTCAGATCCACCACGCCGGTGACGGGGAGATGATTCTCCCGCTGAAACACCATGACGGCCTCCAGGGTGCGCTCGCCGAATATGCCGTCCACCGCGAGACGGGTGAGCACATCGTTGTGGATGGCCAGTTGGTTGAGCATGTATTGAAGGGAGCGGATGGGTTGGCCGCTGTGCCCGGCATCGGAGGGCTCAGGCGGGGTGATGGGTGCGGATGCGTTGGTATTCATAGCAGTTTCCCTTCCTTTCAGGCGTCCTCGCGTCCATAGCTGAGGTCGTAGCCGGGGAACTGACCCGACATGACCCTCTGCTCAATCTGCTGGGGAGTGGTGGGCAGTCCGGCTCCGGCCAATGCGGTACGGGCGATGCCCAGGTATTCATCGTAGATGCCCTGCCAGGTGGCTTGATCCACCACCCCGGTGACGGGCAGGCCCAGGCGGCCCTGGACGGCGTTGACAGCCTGGGTGGTCTTGGGGCCGAAGATCCCGTCGATGGCCAGCACAGGCACGGCGGGGGAGAACTGGCCGATGATGGAGATGAAATATTGCAGGGCGGATACGGCCACCCCGGTGCTCCCCTCCCGGAGGGTGACGCCGGGGGCGGGCCCCTGAACCTGGGTGAAGGGCTGGCCCTCACTGACCAGCTCCGACAGCCGGGTGACTGCGCCGTAGAGGGACACCAGCTTATACCAGGTGCCCTGGCCCACAATGCCGTCGGGGGTGAGGTTGAAGATGCGCTGGAACGCTTTGACCGACTCCTCGGTTCTGCTGCCGAATATGCCGTCCACCGGGCTGACGCGGGGAATTGCAGGGTAGTTGCGGGAGATTCGGTTGAGCATGACTTGGAGGACCGTGACGTAGTTGCCGGAAGAGCCGGCTTGAAGGGGATAACCGGGATAGGAATAGGCGATATCCCGGATCGGGGCATTGGATACCAGCTCAATGTTATCTCCATAATAATGGCGCAGAATATCCATAGTGCTCATGCCCTGCCGGGCCAGCGCCTCGCTGCCCCATTGGGAGAGGCCGTCGCAGGTGACGGTGGTGCCATTGCAGAACTTGGCGGCAAGGGGCTCCACAAAGCCTTTGCGGCGGATGTAGGTGGTGAACAGGTCATCCACTAAATTATCCACGTTTTCAAAGGTGCTGCGGCCCTTGATAAACTTCTGGTCGTTCATAGTGGAAGCGGTGATATCAAAGTCATAACCGCGGCTGGGGTAGTATTCGGTATATACCCGGTTGAGGGCGAAGGAGATTTGAGCCAGGATATTGGCCCGGAGGGCAGCCTCCGGCCATGTGGGGTATATCTCGCTGGAGGCCACGTTTTTGATGTAGTCGGGGAAGGAAACCGTCACATTCTCCGCCCACTGGCTGGCCGGGCCGGTGTGGACGGTGATGGTCTGGGGTATGTAGGGCGTGACTGTAACAGGCATAGAAACCTCCTTACTTGATGCTGGGGCGGCTCACAGCGGCTGGGGGGTGACCACCACCGGCTCGGCGGTGATATCGTTTCCAGCGGGCTGGGGGAGAGGGACCAGGGGGACGTTCTGCACCGTCTCCACGCCGGGGAATACCTGGAGCTTCTCAAAGGTGGCCAGGTAGTACTCCGGGTGCTCCACCACCAGAGAGTAGTCGGAGAAGGGGACGGACTGCCCTGGGCCTTCGCTCAGAGCCTTATCAGGGGCCTCCAGCTGAAAGGGCTGGGTGCCGCCGCTTTCGTCGGTGGTCTGGATGGAAAATACCTTGCGGCGGCCGTCTTCGCTGGGACTGGAGATGATGACGGTGGCGCCGGAGACGGGCAGCTGGGCCTGTGAGGTAAAAACACGCACAACAAGGGAGCCGGTTTGAGGCATGGACTACTCCTCCTTATCAGAATGTAATCCATAATATGCGGCAGGTGAAAAATTGTGAATCCGGGCCTTAGCGGTTTGACAAGCAGATGGATTTGAGGTAGAATGAAAGCGAAATTTTTGAGCAAGGAACGGGTTGCGGATGAAAAAGGATAAGATATCTTCCGCGGTGATCCGACGGCTGCCGCGGTATTACCGGCATTTGGATGATTTATACCGATGTGGGACGGTGCGGATCTCCTCCAGCTCCCTGGCAAAATCCATGGGCCTGACCGCATCCCAGATCCGTCAGGATCTGTCCTGCTTCGGCGGCTTCGGCCAGCAGGGATACGGCTACAATGTGGAACGGCTGCGCTGCGAGGTGGCGGATATTCTGGGCATGAATCGGAATCATACGGTTGCCATCCTGGGTGCGGGCAACCTGGGACGGGCGCTGATGGAGAATTTTCCCTTTGCGGACAACGGTTTTCGCCTGGCGGCTGCCTTTGACGTAGACCCGGAGCTGGTGGGCAGGCAGCTGAGCGGGACGCCGGTGTACCATGTGGACTCGCTGGAGGACTATTTGAGGGATCATCAGGTGAGCGTATGCGTGCTTACGGTGCCGGCGGGGGTGGCGGAGACCACAGCCCGGCGGGTGGCGGCCTGCGGTGTGACAGGGATTTGGAACTTTACCAACGTGGAACTGCCTCAGCAGGATATGCCCGGCACACGGGTGGAAAATGTGCATTTTGCGGACAGTCTGCTGACCTTGAGCTATATGATTTCCGAGGAGGCGCCATGAAAAAGAGAATTCTGGCCGGGGTGCTGGGGCTGACCCTGCTGGCGGGAATAGTGACGCTGGCGGGAGCCGCCAGCCAGGATCGGGCGCTGGTATCGCTGAGCTACCTCAACGGTGCGTTTTGGAGTGATTTGAAGGCCGTGGTGAAGCAGGAGGTAGACCGCGATACCTCTGCCATTTACAGCGCGGCGGCAGGACAGGTTGGACAGGGAGGCGGTACGGCCGGGTCCTTTGCCCCGCAGAGCGGGGTAAGTGGGGATGTGGTGACTGGAGGCATCGGATGCGGGCTGGTTTGGACCCAGGGCAGCGCGTTGCTGCGCAGCGGGGCACTGGTGGATGCCACCGCTGGGACGGAGGTAGCCGCGAGCGGTTCATTGACCATTGGGCATCGTTATTTAGCCGGGACGGATGTGACGCTGGTGGTTTCCTCCAATGCTGCCCAGTGGATGGCGGAGGGCAGGTGGACGGTGACGGCAGGGGAGCCCCTTCCGGTACAGCTGCCTTTCATTGATGTGTCCAGAAGCGCATGGTACTATGAGGACGTATCCTATGTGTACCAGCGGGAGCTATTTAATGGTAGCAGCCCAACCCAGTTTGCGCCGGAGGACAAAATGCAGCGGTGCATGATGACCACCGTTCTGCACCGCTTAGCAGGGAAGCCGGCTGGGGAGTATTCCGCTGTGTTCCGGGATATCCCGGATGGGCAGTGGTATACCGAGGGTACGGTATGGGCAGGCCGGACCGGGGTGGTTTCCGGGGTAGGGGACGAGCTGTTCGACCCCTTCTCCAACGTAACCCGGCAGCAGATTGCGGTGATTCTATATAACTATGCGGTTCGAATGGGATATGATGTGAGTGTGTCTGCTGAGCTGTCCCAATTTTCAGATGTGGGAGCGGTGGCTTCTTGGGGACGCAGCGCTATTTCATGGGCTGTAGGGGCAGAAATCATTAACGGCAGAGATGGGGCGCTGGCTCCCGATGGCGACGCCACCCGGGCCGAGGTGGCCGCTATGCTTCATCGCTTTACAATTTGGACGGGAAAATAATAAAAACGGGACAGAATACGGCGTATTCTGTCCCGTTTTTGGTGTCTAGAAAAAATTCGAAAAAATTTAAAAAAAAGCTTGCATTTTCCAAAGCAATGTGTTATTATGACTAAGCTGTGAAGAACAGATGCGGCTGTAGCTCAGCTGGATAGAGTGTTTGGCTACGAACCAAAAGGTCGGGGGTTCGAGTCCCTCCAGCCGTACCAACATGAACGACCTTACCTGATCTGAACAGACTGTTGTCAGTCGTCGGATTAGGTAAGGTCGTTTTTTTCCCAAAGCCTTGACATGTCAAGGCTTTGGGACTTTTCTATTTTTCTATAATCTGTCACTAGTTAAATGCAAATAGTTCAAAATTTGAGTACAAAACGTGTAAATGAAGGGATTCGAACTCCTCACATGTCAGGCTGTTGGGAGGTGAACTCTATTTCTACCTGATTAGGAGTTTTATTCTTTAATGTTCGATGAGGACGCTGTTGATTATAAAATGTTATACGAAAATGGTTGATTATCTCAAAAAAGCCTTGATTTACGGGCATACAAGCAGGATTT
>ERZ779626.70-NODE-70-length-71860-cov-25.647587_pt1 | contig 71860 bp, 73 predicted proteins | sample MGYA00514209_ERZ779626 | MGnify/ENA primary metagenome ERZ779626 (study PRJEB29562, sample SAMEA4376713) | mouse gut metagenome | isolation source: Cecum | study: EMG produced TPA metagenomics assembly of the A DSS colitis mouse model was used to assess the...
GTCTGGCCCCCTTTTGGTGGAGACTACTGGACTCGAACCAGTGGCCTCATGCTCACCGAATATGCGGATACCGGGCTCCCTTGCTCCCCGCACCATTCGCTTACCCGCTGCCCGCTCTTCCGGCTCGCTTACTTTTTGACATCCAAAAAAATCCCGTGGGGAGCACCGCCTGCTCCCCACGGGATTTTCCCTTATACCTTGCGCTCACGCCTCCGCCAGCGCCGCCGCCAGCGCTCTGGAGAGCTGATCGGGGCAGCTGGTGGGCTTTCCCCCGCACCGGATGCCCTGGAGCTTGCCAATAGCCTCCTTGGCGTCCATTCCCTTTACCAGGCACGAAATCCCCTGCAAATTCCCGTTGCAGCCCCCGGTGAAGGCCACGGACCGGATGACGCCGTCCTCCAGCTCCAGATCGATCTGGGAGGAGCAGACGCCGGTAGGGCGGTAAGTATATGTCATACGAAGCATCTCCTTCTGCGTGATTTCCGCCGTCTCGGCGGTTCCAGCTGCCAGTATACCAGAAAACCGCGCCGCTTGCAACCCCCGCTTTGCCCCGGCCCGCCGCCTGCACATGCAGGTCCTCACACCAGCAGCCCCACGCCCAGCCCCAGCAGGGCCCCCATGAGCACCTGAAGCGGCGTGTGCCCCATGACCTCCCGGAGGTCGTCGGCGAAGTCCTCCGCTGTCAGCTTCTCCACATGGGCCAGAATCTGGTTGACCAGCCGGGCGGTGTCTCCGGCGCTGCGCCGGACGTTGCACGCGTCGTACATCACCACCGACGCCACAATGACAGACAGGGCGAAGACGCCCCCCTGGATGCCCTCCAGCTTCCCGATGGCAGCGGTGCAGGCCACCACCAGTGCGGAGTGGCTGCTGGGCATTCCCCCGCTGGAGACAAACAGCCGCAGATTCAGCCGCCGGGCCAGCACGGCCTCCAGCAGCACCTTGATCAGCTGGGCCAGAAACCACGCCAGCAGTCCGCAGTCGACGACGGGGTTGGTGGTGAGCATCCCGAAGTGCATGGGCTATTTCCTCCTGTCCGCCAGGCTGTCCGCCAGCTCCAGCAAAAATTCTCTGTCCCGGAATCCCGCCACAGCCTCCCTGGCCAGCCGGGTCTCCTCCGCCACCAGCGCCCCGCAGCGCTCCAGGCCCAGCAGGTCCACGAAGGTCCGCTTGCCCTCCTCCCTGTCGGAGCCCACCGGCTTGCCGAACTCCTCCTGGTCGGCGATCACGTCCAGCATGTCATCCCGGATCTGAAAGGCCAGGCCGATATGCTCCGCATAGGCCAGCCCCTGCCGCCGCTCCTCCGGCGACGCCCCGGCGGCAATACATCCGAGGGCCGCCGCCGCGCCCAGCAGCCCGCCGGTCTTCCGCAGGCACATATCCCGCAGGGACGCCTCGTCCCGGGCCAGCCCCTCCATATCCAGCACCTGTCCGGCCACCATGCCGTCCCCGCCGCAGGCGGAGGCCAGCGCCTGCACCGCCTCGCACCTCTGCTCCGCGCTCAGTCCCGGCGCGATGGCGATGAGCCGGAAGGCCTCCGCCTGGAGAGCGTCTCCCGCCAGCACGGCCATCGTCTCGCCGTAGACCCTGTGGCAGGTAGGCCGCCCCCGCCGGAGGTCGTCGTCGTCCATGCAGGGCAGATCGTCGTGGATGAGGGAGTAGGTGTGGACGCACTCCAGCGCCGCGCCCAGCGGGAGGGCCCGCCGGGCCTCCCCGCCCAGCGCCTCGCAGAAGGCCAGGGTTATCACGGGCCGCACCCGCTTGCCTCCCGCCAGCAGGCTGTAGCGCATGGCCTCCTGAAGCCGCCCATAGGGCTTGCTCCGCAAAAAGCGGCTCTGCAGAGCCTCCTCCACGGCGGCGCGGTAGCGGTCATATCGCTCCTGAAAACGCCCCATGGTCACTCCTCCGCCTGGAAGGGCAGCTCCACCGGCTCCCCGTCGGGGCCCTTCTGGAGCTTAACCACCTTCTGCTCCGCCTCATCCAGCAGGACGGTGCAGGCACCCGCCAGCCCCGTCCCCTCCTCGAAGAGGGCCAGGGAGTCCGCCAGAGGCGCGTCCCCCCGCTCCAGCAGGGCGACGATCTCCTCCAGGCGGCCCAGCTGCTCCTCAAAGCTCTTTTTTTCCTCTTTCTTCCTCGGGCTCATGGCCGTTCCTCCTCTATTATGGCTTCCTCCACCCGGCACATCAACCGTCCGTTGGACAGCCGCGCCGTGATCCGGCTCCCCGCCGGCGCGTCCTCCGTCCGGCGCAGGGGCCTTCCGTCCTCCTTCGTCACCAGGGCGAAGCCCCGGCCCAGCACCTTCAGGGGGCTCATGGCGTCCAGGGCCGCCGCCAGGGCGGCCAGCTCCTGCCTGGGCGCCGCCAGCCGGGCCAGGGCGGCGCGGCACAGCTCCCTCTGGACGTGGTCCAGCAGCAGCCGCTTGTCCTGCACCGCCGCCATGGGGTCGGTGAGGACCCGCCTGCCGGTCAGCTCCGCCAGCCGGCGGCGCAGCAGCTCCAGCCGCTTCGACTGGCTGCGGAGCATGTGGAGCCGCAGGCTCTCCAGCCGCTCCAGCAGCTCTGTCTGATCCGGCGCCGCCAGCTCGGCGGCGTGGGAGGGTGTGGCCGCCCGGGCGTCCGCCACGAAGTCGGCGATGGTCACATCCGGCTCGTGACCCACGGCAGAGATGACGGGGATGTCCGCGTCAAAGATGGCCCGGGCTACCCGCTCGTCGTTGAAGGCCCACAGATCCTCGATGGACCCGCCGCCCCGGCCGGTGATGATCACATCCGCCACCCTGTGGCGGCAGGCGTAGCGCAGGGCCCCCGCGATCTCCGCCGGGGCCTCCGCCCCCTGGACCCGGACCGGCAGCAGCTTCACCTTGGCCAGGGGAAACCGCCGCCGGAGGATACGGATCATATCGTGAACCGCCGCCCCCGCGGAGGAGGTGATGATGGCGATGGTCTCCGGACAGGCCGGCAGGGGCTTTTTGTGGGCCTCGTCGAAAAGGCCCTCCTTCCACAGCTTCTCCTTGAGCTGCTCGAAGGCCACGTGGAGGTCCCCCACCCCGTCGGGGCTCAGCTCGTCGCAGTAGAGCTGGTAGACCCCGTCCCTGGGGAACACGCTCACCCGCCCCATGGCCACCACCTTCATCCCGTTCTCCGGCCGGAACCGCAGGCGCAGGGCCTGGCCCTTGAACATGACGCACCGCACCGCCCCCTCGGCGTCCTTCAGCGTGAAGTAGTGGTGCCCGGAGGGGTAGAGCTTGTAGTTGGAGATCTCCCCCCGAACATAGATGCTCTGCAGCTCCGGGACGCTCTCCAGCAGGGCTTTGAGCAGATGATTCAGTTCGCTGACGGCGTACACATGGTTTTCTATAAATGGTCACCTTCTTCCCCCGGGAGGGGCGGAGAATTTCCCCGCCGCTCCGCAAAGCCCCGCGCCCTGTATCGGCGCGCCCCTTACGGCTCTGCCGGATACCACTCCAGCAGGTCCCCCGGCTGACATTGCAGCATGTCGCAAATCGCGTTCAAATTTTCAATGGTCAGCGTTGTCTCTTTTCGTCGAAGCTTCTGCACCGTTGTGGATGACAGCAATTTTTCTTTTTGCAGCCGATAGGTATTATATCCGGCCTCTTTCAATGCCGTTAATACATCTATCCTATAACGAATCATAAAAAATTCCTTTATCAATCAACTTCCCATTGACATAAGCTAATTTTACGTTATAATATAGAATTAGCTTACGAAAGGAGCATACCACAATGGACACTCTCATGCAAGCGCTGTTTGGACACCTCATGGAAAACCAACTGGCGCTATACTATGCCCGGACCGCTCTGGCGGAGCGGGAGCGGGCGCGGGACGAGGTGGGCCGCAGGCTGTGGGAACAGCTGGAGGGCGAACAGCGCGCGCTTCTGGAGGAGCTCCAGCGGGCCTACGACTACGCCCAGATGGCCGAGCTGGAGGCCATGTATCTGGCCGCCTTCGACCAGTGCGCCGCCCTGCACCGCCCCCACACCGCCTGACTATTGCAGAAAGTCCCTGACGACCTTCTCCATCTCCTCCCGGTCCGCCACCTGGCCGAAGCGGGGCGTTTTCCCCTTCAAAGCCGCCAGCCGGGACGGGGCGGCCATGCCGGTGACCGCCTGCAGCTGGGCGATGCGGTCCACGCTGTCCGCCGCCGGCTCCTGGCCGATGGCCCGGAGGACGCTGTCGCAGAACTTGTAGGGGCTGGCGGTGGAGACGAACACCGCCGGGGTCCTGTCGCCGGTCTCCTTGCGGTACTCCGTGAGCACCCGGGCCGCCACGGCGGTGTGGGTGTCGATCAGATACCGGTAGCGGTAGAGCATCTCAATGGAGGCAACGGTCTCCTCCTCGCCGCAGAAGCCGCCGTAGAACAGGGACTGGAGCCGGGCCAGCATCTCCGGGGCGATCTCGTAGCGCCCCTCCTCCGCCAGCCGGTCCATATAGCCCCGCACCAGCCCGTCGTCCCCGCCGCTCAGGTCGAAGAGCAGGCGCTCCAGGTTGCTGGAGATGAGGATGTCCATCGAGGGGCTCATGGTGGTGTGGAAGGGCCGGTTGCGGTCGTAGACGCCGGTGCGGATGAAATCCGTCAGCACGTCGTTGCGGTTGGAGGCGCAGATGAGCCTGCCCACGGGCAGCCCCATCTTCCGGGCGTAGTAGCAGGCCAGGATGTTGCCGAAATTCCCGGTGGGCACGCAGTAGTTCACCGGCTGGCCCAGCTTGATCTCCCCGGCATTGAGCAGATCGCAGTAGGCGGAGATGTAGTAGACCACCTGGGGCAGGATGCGGCCCCAGTTGATGGAGTTGGCGGAGGAGAGGAAGTACCCCCGGCCCGCCAGCTCCTCCCGTATGGCCGGGTCGGAGAAGATGCGCTTGACGCCGTTCTGGGCGTCGTCGAAGTTGCCCCGAACGGCGCACACCCCCACATTGTCCCCCTCCTGGGTGACCATCTGCAGCTTCTGGATCTCGCTGACCCCGTTTTCCGGGTAGAAGACCAGAATCTTGGTCTGCTCCACACCGGCGAAGCCCTCCATGGCGGCCTTGCCGGTATCCCCGGAGGTGGCCGCCAGAATGCAGGCGGTCCTCTCCTCCCCCGTCAGGCGCAGGCTGGCGCCGAGCAGCTGGGGCAGCATCTGCAGGGCCATGTCCTTAAAGGCGCTGGTGGGCCCATGCCACAGCTCCAGGCACCAGGTGTTGGCGTCCATCCGGTGCAGGGGGGCCACACCGGGGTGGTCAAACTTCTCCGGGCCGTAGGCGCTCTCTGCGAAGGCCTCCAGCTCCTCGGGCCGGAAGTCCTCCAGGTACTTGCCCATGACATAGGCCGCCCGGCGCTGGTAGCTCATGCCGCACAGCGTCTCCATCTCCAGGGCGCTGAGCACTGGGAAGTGCACAGGGGTAAACAGGCCGCCGTCACGGCTCAGGCCCATCTTGATGGCCTGGGCCGCGCTCAGGCGCAGGGTTTTGTCTCTCGTACTCAAATATTCCATGGCGGTTTCCTCCACTCCGCCTCCTCCAGGGCTGTCTGCACGTTGTCAAAACACCCAGGCAGTCCCTAGAAGAAGGCGCTGATCATATAGTTAATCCGGCGGCGGCCCTCCTGGTCGTACACCTCCGCCACGTCGAACCGGCAGGGGCAGTCCAGACCGGTCTGGGCCAGGTACCAGGAGGCCGCGTCCCGCAGGCGGCGGCGCTTGGCGGGGGTCACCGCCTCCCGCCCCTGGGCCATCGGGCGGCCGGAGCGGGTCTTGACTTCCACGAAGCACAGCACCCCCTCCGGCGAGCGGGCAATCAGGTCGATCTCCCCCCAGCGGCAGCGGTACTGCCGGGCCGCAATGGCGTAGCCACGGCGCTCCAGGGCCGCCGCCACGGCGGCCTCCCCCCGGTCGCCCCGCCGCTTCCGCTCATCCATGGCGGGCGGCCTCCCACTTTTTCAGGAAGCTCCGCCGGTGGATGGGACAGGGGCCGTATTGGTCCAGCAGCTGGTAGTGGAGCCGGGTGCCGTAGCCCTTGTGCTTGTCGAAGCGGTACTGAGGGTACAGCGCCGCCATCTCCTCCATGTGCCGGTCACGGCTGACCTTGGCCAAAATGGAGGCGGCGGCGATGGACGGGCTGCGGCTGTCGCCCTTGACGACGGTCTCGTGGGGGGTGACGAGGGCGAAGCGCTTCCCCTTGTCCCGGTTGCCGTCGACGAGGGCGTAGTCCGGGGCGGGGGCGAGCGCGTCGATGGCCAGCTGCATGGCCCTGATCCGGGCGCTTAAAATGTCCGCGGCGTCGATCTCCTCCGGGGAGACGGACGCCACCGCCCAGGCGACGGCCGAGGCCTTGATCTGGTCGAAGAGCAGGTCCCGGCGCCTGGGGGTCACCTGCTTGGAGTCGTTGAGCCAGGGCAGCGCCAGGCCAGGGGGCAGGATCACCGCCCCGGCGTACACCGGTCCCGCCAGGGGCCCGGCCCCCGCCTCGTCGCAGCCGCAGACCAGGGCATGGCCCCGCTCATGGGCGGCCGTTTCCAGCTCCCATCCGGGGAGCGTTTTTTTATCCATTCTGCATCTCACCCGTAAAAATTGTGTTTACTCACTGCCGTTCTGCTATATCTTCTATTAATGAGAGGCGGGCGGGAGCTCCAGGGTGAAGCGGCCCAGCTTGCCGGAACGGAATTCGTCCAGGAGAATGCGGGCCATCCGCTCCGTGTCGATCTCCCCGCCCCGGAGGACGAAGCCCCGCTTCCGCCCCGCCTTTACCAGCAGGTCGTATCCGCCGTCCTCCGGCTCCCGCTCCACCTTGTACCGGTCCAGCAGGGCCTGGGGATAGTGCTCCCCCAGGTAGGCCGTCAGGCGGGCCGCCAGCTCCTCCAGGTCCATGATCTCGTCCCGCACCGCGCCGGTGCAGGCCAGCCGGAAGGCCACTCCAGGGTCCTCAAATTTGGGCCACAGCATCCCAGGGGTGTCCAGCAGCTCCAGACTCTGGTCCACCGGGACCCACTGCTTGGCGCGGGTGACGCCGGGGCGGTCCTCCGCCTTGGCGGTCTTCCGCCGGGCCACCTGGTTGATGAAGGTGGACTTGCCCACGTTGGGGATGCCCAGGATCATCACCCGCAGCATCCGCCCCGCCTGGCCCCGCTCCGCGTAGGCCGCCAGCTTGTCCGAGAGCAGGCTCCGCACCGCGGCGGGGAACTGCCGGGTCCCCTGGCCCTGCCTGGCGTTGCACTCCAGCACGGCGGCGTCCTGCCCCCGGAACCAGGCCCCCCAGGCCTTCGTGGCCGCCGGGTCCGCCAGGTCCACCCGGTTGAGGACGATGAGCCGGGGCTTGCCCGCCGTCAGCTCTCCCACGTCCGGGTTCCGGCTGGAGAGGGGCGCCCGGGCATCCAGAATCTCGCACACCGCGTCCATATGCCGCAGCTGTTCGGCGATCATCCGGCGGGTCTTGGTCATGTGGCCGGGGTACCACTGGATGTTCAGGTCCTTCTCGTGCGCGTCCATGGCCCGCACCGTCAGGCGATGGGGCCGATGCGGCCCCAGTCGATCCGATCCGTATCCGGCGTCTTCCCCGGCAGAAGCAGGAACAGGGCCTTCCCCTGCAGATACCGCTCATCCACCGGCCCCAGCTTGGGGTCCCGGCTGTCGGTGCTCTGGTTGCGGTTGTCGCCCATGACGAAGACCTCCCCCTCCCCCAGCGTCAGGGGGAACTGGACGCCCTCGCTGGTGTAGGTGGGCTCCTTGATATAGGGCTCGTCCAGGGGCCGGCCGTCCACGTAAACCTGACCGCTCATAAAGTCGATGTCCACCGTCTGGCCCTCCACGGCCACGATGCGCTTGACCAGGGTGTCGCTGAGCTGGGCGTTGTAGTCGTTGATGACCACCACGTCTCCGGCCTTGAAGTCGCAGTAGGCGGCGTTGAGCACCAGCAGGCGGTCCCCGGTGTAGAGGGTGTCCTGCATGGACGGCCCGCTGACCCCGATCAGCCGCAGGCCGAAGGTGAACAGCAGCACCACCCCCACCACCGCCGTGATCAGCGCCTGGGCCCAGCAGTAGAGCATCCCCTCCAGGGTCTCCGGCTCCTTCCTCTTCTCCGGCTCAGCCGCCGGGATGTCCGCCGTCTCCTCCTGCGGGGCGGCGAGTTCCTTTTTTTCCTCTGCCATGGCAGTTCACTCCTTAGTCCATAGGATTTCTAGGTTACAGCATAGCACAAAACGGGGAGAATTACAACAAAGAAGTTTGGCTGGCGGGGAAATCGGCTCCGGGGCTTGTCCGGCGGCGGACATGCTCCCTATAAAATTGTCGAGGTGCGCTCTGTGCGGTCTTCTTGACCCCGCCGCACGCGGCCCGGTACCTGGGCCTGGTTGCACTTACTTCCGGACTTGGTTACCGCGGTGGTGCTCCCTACAATAGAGGGGGCGAAAAGGGCGGGCGGTTGCACGGGGGCGTGCAAACCGGGGGAGAGATTTTTTGATTTTGCCGGAAACAGGACAAGTACCGGGGCGGGGCCGCCTCGGTACTTGGATGTCGGGGGAGGGGTCAGCCTCCCAGATACGCGCGGCGCACCTGGTCGCTGGCCATCAGCTCCGCGCCGGTGCCGCTCAGGGAGACGCGCCCCGTCTCCAGGACGTAGGCCCGGTCCGCCACGCTCAGGGCCGCCTGGGCGTTCTGCTCCACCAGGAGAATGGTGGTGCCGGCGGCGTGGAGCTCGCGGATGATCTCAAAAATCTGCTCCACCAGCAGGGGCGCCAGGCCCATGGAGGGCTCGTCCAGCATCAGCAGCTTGGGCCGGCTCATCAGCGCCCGGCCCATGGCCAGCATCTGCTGCTCGCCGCCGGAGAGGGTGCCCGCCACCTGGCTGCGGCGCTCCTCCAGCCGGGGGAAGCGCTTGTATACGTCCGCGACGCCGGGGGCCACGGAGGACTTGGGCTGGGTGTAGGCCCCCATCTCCAGGTTCTCCTCCACGGTCATCTGGAGAAAGATCCGCCGCCCCTCCGGCACTTGGGCCAGCCCCCGCTCCACCACCTTGTGGGGGGGCACGCCCCGCAGATCCTGGTCCATGAAGCACACCGATCCCGTCCGGGGGTGGAGCAGGCCGGAGACCGTATTGAGCACCGTGGACTTCCCCGCGCCGTTGGCCCCGATGAGGGTGACGATCTCCCCCTCGCCCACCTCGAAGGAGACCCCCTTGACGGCGTGGATGCTGCCGTAATACACGTGGATGCCGTCCACCTTCAGCATGACGCCCATCTCACTGCGCCTCCTTCCGTTTGCCCAGGTAGGCCTCGATGACCGCCGGGTTGGCCTGGATGTCGTCGGGGGTCCCCTTGGCGATGATGCGGCCGAAGTTCAGCACGCAGATACCCTCGCAGACCCCCATGACCAGATTCATGTCGTGCTCGATGAGCATGATGGCGATCTGGAAGGTGTCCCGGATTTTGCGGATGTTGTTCATCAGCTCCGCCGTCTCCGACGGGTTCATCCCCGCCGCCGGCTCGTCGAGCAGCAGAAGGCTGGGTCCGGTGGCCAGGGCCCGGACAATCTCCAGCCGGCGCTGGGCCCCGTAGGGCAGGGAGCCCGCCTGGTGGTCCGCCATGTCCTGCATGTCGAAGATGGACAGGAGCTCCAGGGCCCGCTCGTGGGCCTCCCGCTCCCTGCGCCAGTAGGAGGGCAGGCGCAGCACGCCCGACAGGGCGCTGTACTTCACCCGCTCGTGGAGGCCCACCTTCACGTTGTCCTCCACCGTCAGGTTGCCGAAGAGGCGGATGTTCTGGAAGGTGCGGGCCACGCCCATGTGGCTGACCTGGGCGGTGCTCTTCCCCGCCGTGTCCCGGCCGTCGATCATCACGGTGCCCCGGGTGGGCTGGTAGACCCGGGTGAGCAGGTTGAACACCGTGGTCTTCCCCGCGCCGTTGGGGCCGATGAGGCCCGCGATCTCCGTGCGGCCGATGGCCATGTTGAAGTCGTCCACCGCCGTGAGGCCCCCGAAGTCGACCCCCAGGTGGCGGCACTCCAGAATCGGGCGCTTGTCAATATCCCGCTCGGGGATGATGTTGGTGCTGGGAACCGGCACCAGCTTGGGCTTGGGGTAGCTGCTGTTGGGCTGCTCGCTCATTTGACGGCACCCTCCTTCCTGCGCTTCTTCCGGCGGAGCTTCCCGTTGAGGAAGCTCTGCACCGACGGGTTGTTGGTCCCCAGCATCACCAGAATCAGCACCACCGCGTACACCAGCATCCGGTAATCCGCCAGGCCCCGCATGGCCGGGGTCTCCGGCAGGGCCGTGAGGAAGGCGGCGGCCACGATGGAGCCCCACATGTTCCCCAGGCCGCCCAGCACCACGAACACCAGCACCAGAATGGAGGTGTTGTAGTCAAACTTGGAGGGGGCCACGGAGGAGTAGTTCAGTCCGTACAGGGCCCCCGCCGCGCCGGCCAGGGCCGCGGCCACCACGAAGGCCATCAGGCGGTACTTGGTGGAGTTGATCCCCACGCTGGCGGTGGCGATGCGGTTGTCGCGGGTGGCCATGATGGCGCGGCCCGCCCGGCTGTTCACCAGGTTCTGCACCACCGCCAGGGCGACCAGGATGAGGAGGAAGCCGGCGGTAAAGGAGGCGATCTTCGTGACGGAGACGGTCCCCTTGGGGCCGGAGATGATGGAGACGCCCCCCTCCATGTGGAGCTCCGCGTCCAGAAAGTTGAAGTGGAGCCCCCCGGCGTCCACGCCCAGGTAGACGCACTGGAGGATGTTGACGATGATCTGGCCGAAGGCAAGGGTCACAATGGCCAGGTAGTCCCCCTGGAGCCGCAGGGCGGGCACGCCCACGATAAAGCCCGCAGCCGCCGCCAGGACCGCTCCCACCGCCATGGCCGCCACCAGCCGCACCGCCGGGGAGCCCACGCCGCCGCTCTCCAGGCTCACCGCCGCCGCCACGCCGGAGAAGGCCCCCACGCTCATAAAGCCCGCGTGGCCCAGGCTCAGCTCGCCGGAGATGCCCACCACCAGATTCAGGCTCAGGGCCATGACGATATAGCAGCAGATGGGCACCAGCTGGCCCTGGATGGACCGGGACAGCATCCCCTGGCCCTGGAGGAGCCGGATGACCAGGTAGGCCGCCGTAACCAGGGTGTAGGAGATGAGATTCTGCCGCGCGGCAGGCTTCATGGTCCGCAGTCTGTTCATATCCCTCACCTCACACTTTCTCGGGCACGTATCTGCCCAGCAGGCCCGACGGCTTCACCAGCAGCACCACGATCAGAACGCCGAAGACGATGGCCAGGCTCAGCTCCGAGGAGAGGTAGGCGCTGGCGAAAATCTCGATGATCCCCAGCAGCAGCCCCCCCAGCAGGGCCCCGGGGATGGAGCCGATGCCCCCGAAGACGGCGGCGGTGAAGGCCTTGATGCCCGGCATGGCCCCGGCGGTGGGGATGAGCGTGTTGTAGGACGAACACAGCAGCACCCCCGCCACCGCCGCCAGGGCGGAGCCGATGGCGAAGGTCATGGAGATGGTGGCGTTGACGTTGATGCCCATGAGCTGGGCGGCGGCCTTGTCCTCGGAGCAGGCCCGCATGGCCTTGCCCAGCTTGGTTCCGCCGGTGAAGAACGTCAGCCCCGCCATGATCAGAAGACAGGCCAGCACAGTGACGATGGTCTCGCCGGTGATGGTGAGCCGGCCGCCAAAGAGCCGGAGCGGGGGAAGGCCCACCACGGAGGTGAACACCTTGGTGTTGGAGGTCCAGATCAGCTGGGCCGCGTTCTGCAGGAAGTAGCTCACGCCGATGGCGGTGATGAGCACCGCCAGGGACCCCGCCTGGCGCAGGGGCTTGTAGGCCAGGCCCTCGATCACCACGCCCAGGGCCGTGCACACCGCCACGGCAAAGATGACGCTCAGCCACGCGGGCAGGTGCAGGTAGCTGGTGGTGCAGAAGGAGATATACGCGCCCACCATGATCACGTCGCCGTGGGCGAAGTTAAGCATCTTGGCAATGCCGTACACCATGGTGTAGCCCAGGGCGATGATGGCGTAGACGCTGCCCAGGCTGACGCCGCTGACCAGGTAGGTGAGAAATGTCATCATAGGCCAAAGCACCTCTTTCTCTTAAAAAATTTGAAACGAAAGGGGGCTGCCGTGGGGCAGTCCCCTTTCGGAAGGGAGGCGGCGGTTACTGGCTGACGTAGACGCCGTTGGTGATCTGGACGATCAGCGGGTCCTTGGAGACCTCGCCGTTGGTCCCCCACTGCATCCCGCTGCCGGTGAGGCCGTCCACGGAGAAGCCGGGGTCGGTGAACACGGGGATCAGGGCCTCGCAGACCTGATCGGCGGTCATATCGGCGGTGACGCCGGCCTTCTGGCAGGCGGCGTACAGGGCGTACATGCAGTCGTAGCCGTCGGCGGCAAACTGGTTGGGCTCGCTGCCGGTGGCGGCCTTGTACTTCTCAATGAAGCGCAGGGCGGCGTCGCTGGCGGTGTCGAAGGGGGTCAGCACGTACACGCCCTCGGCCAGGGAGGTGTCAAAGCCCTCCAGGGTGAGGATGCCGTCCAGGCCGTCGCAGCCGAAGTAGGTGAAATCGTAGCCCTTCTGGCTGGCCTGGATGAGGATGTTGGAGGCCGGGGTGTAGTAGATGGGCAGGAAGATCATCTCCGCGCCGTTGTTGTAGGCGTCGGTGATCTGGGCGGAGAAGTCGGTGGTGGTGTCGTCGGGGAAGGTGGTGGTGCTGACGATCTCCAGGCCCACGGTCTCCGCCTGGGCCTTGAAGCCCTGGTAGATGCCGGTGGAGTAATCGTCGCTGTTGTTGTAGATGACGGCGACCTTCTGGGCCAGGCCGTTGTTCTTGATGAAGTCGGCGGCGGTCCTGCCCTGGTTGGGGTCTGTGAAGCACAGCTGGAAGACGTTGTCGTGGCCCTCGGTGACGGTGGTGGAGGAGGCGGAGGGGGTCAGCTGGAAGACCCGGTCACCGAAGCTCTCCGCCGCCACAGCGGCGCAGGAGCCGGAGGTGGTGCAGCCGTAGAGAATCTGCATCCCCCAGTCCATCAGGTTGTTGTAGGCGTTGACGCCCTTCTCGCCGTCGGCCTCGTCGTCCTGGCCGTTGAGCTCAAACTGGAGGCCGCCCAGGGCGTTGATCTCCTCAATGGCGATCTTGGCGCCCTCTTCGGTGGCAATGCCGTACTGGGCGGTGGAGCCGGTGAGGGGGCCGATGCCGCCGATCTTGATGGCGCCGGCAGCCTCGCCGCCGCCGCAGGCCGCCAGGGCCAGGGTCATCGCAAGGGCCAGCAGCAGTGCAAGAAATTTCTTCTTCATACATCCATACTCCTTTTATCAAAACACTGGGCTCCGCTGGGCCGCCGCAGGTAAAAAGCGGCCCGGATCCCGCGCGGAGCAGGTTCATGATAAAACCTAATCCTATAAAAGTCAACCGTCATTCTATACACAATTTATTCACAGTTTATCCCGGCGCTTTATTGCGATTTCACACAAAATCGCCGGATATTCCCCCTCAAGCGGAGAAGTATGCCGGTTTTCTTTCAAAAAACAGGCCGTTTTTATATGAGAGATATTCATGTCTGTTACAGAAACGTTCATGGGGCGGGCCCGTCAATAGCGCATCATGGTCTGGAAAAATACGGGCTCGTCGCCGGTATTCCCGTACCCGTGCTCCTCGTCCCCGGCAAAGGTGATGGAGTCCCCCTCCTCCATGGGGTAGACCTTGCCGGCGATGTGCATGTCCAGCCGGCCGGAGGTCACCACCACGTATTCCTCCTGGGCGTTGGGGTGACCGGTGGAGGGGTAGTAGTGGTGGGGCTGGAGGATGATATACAGGTAGTCGAAGGCGGTGACCGGGTTGAAGGGAAAGATGTTGTAGACCTGGATGCCGCTGTCCGGCTCCCGCATGGGCGTCACCTCCGAGAGCTTCACCACCCGGTAGTCCGCGTGCAGGTTCTGGGCCAGCAGGGTGGCCATGGGGAGGCGCAGGCCGGCGGAAATCTTCCAGACGGTGGAGAGGGTGGGCGAGGACTCGCCGCGCTCGATCTGCCCCAGGGTGGCCTTGGATACGCCGGTCTTCTGGGCCGCCTCGTCCAGGCTGATGCCCAGCTTCTTCCGCTCGGTGCGGATGACGCTGCCGATGTCCAGTTTCGCTGATTCCATGTGCTCATCTCTTTCTTTGTTAAAGTGGGGCGCTCCAGCGACCCCCAGGGGAGCGCCGGGAGAGAAGCGCCGGTTTTTGTATATATTGTACAAATCAAACAAAAAATTATCGGGTAAATTGACAAAAAATAGATAGGACTTGCAAATCCGACAGTTTTCTGCTATGATGCAGAAAGGACGGTATAACGCACAAACGGTTTAGAATAGTGTCCGCCGTCCCCATCACCCGCCGCGCCAGCGGCAGTCCATTTTTAAGGAGGGAATTGTATGGCAGACAAGAAAAAGCTGGAATTCTACGGGGGGGAGTGGGTCTCGTTCCTGCCCTTCGTGGTGTTCCTGGCGCTGATTGTGGTGACCACCCTGATGTGGGGGTCCATCTCCGACGGCGCGCTGTGGCTCCCCGCATTTCTGGCCCTCATCATCGCCTTCTTCTTCGTGAAGGACAAGCGGCACTACGCCGAGGTCATCATCGAGGGCATGGCCAGCAAGGAGGCCATCACGCCGGTGGTCTGCTGGCTGTTCGCCGGCGTGTTCTCCCGCATCCTGCGCTCCTCCGGCCTGGCTGCCGCCATCGCGGGCCTGGCCGCCGGCATCGGCGTGGGGCCCGCCCTGTTCACGGTGATCACGTTCATCGCCGCCTGCCTCTTCGCCACCGCCTCCGGCACGGGCTTCGGCACCATCGCCGCCGCCATGGCGGTGCTGTACCCCGCCGGCGTGGCCCTGGGCTGTCACCCCGGCCTGCTGGCCGGCATCATCATCTCCGGCGCCATCTTCGGCGACAACCTGGCCCCGGTGTCCGACACCACCATCTGCTCGGCCACCTCCCAGGGGGTGGACGTGCCCGGCGTGGTGCGCTCCCGGCTGAAGTACGCCGCGGTGTCCGCAGGCGCTACCATCGTCATCGCCGTGATCCTCTCCCTGGTGCTGGGCTCCAACGGCATCGCCATGGACGCCAATCTGAGCTATGACCCCATGGCCTTCTTCATGCTGATCGCCGTGGTCATCACCATCGTAGTGGCCATCAAAACCGGCGACATCATCATCGCCACCACCCTGGGCACGGTTTCCGGCGGCGTAATCGGCGTGCTGACCGGCCAGTTTGACTTTTTGCAGATCGACGCGGCCGACCCCGCCAAGGGGGCCCTCATCGCCGTGCACGGCGAGGGGCTGGACCGCACGGTGGACGGCATCCTCCAGACCGGCCTGAGCAGCATGCTCCAGGTGTGCATCCTGGCCCTGCTGCTGTTCGGCTCCATCGCCATCATGCGGGCCGGCGGCGGCGACGTGCGGCTGCTCAACGCCCTGGGCAGCGTGGCCAAGACCGCCAAGGGGGCGGAGGTCGTCACCTCCTTCATGGTCATCATCCTCTCCACCATCATGGGGCTGAACGCGCCGGCCATCCTGGCCGTGGGGCCCTCCTTCGCCAAGCCCCTCTCCGAGAAGCACGGCATCTCCCCCTACCGCACCGCCAACCTGCTGGACGCCCAGTCCAACACCCTCGTGTACGCCATGCCCTGGGTGCCCGGTATGATCTATACCCTCAGCTTCGCCTCCGGCACCTCCGCGCCCCTGACCGCCGCCCAGGTGACGCCCTTCGTGATCTACGGCTACGTACTGCTGGTGGTCATGTTCGCGTCCATCTTCCTGGGCATCGGCCGCCACGACGGCGAGGACAGGCTGGCCGCCAAGGCCCGCTGAGGCGCAGGCATATGAAATGTAATAATAAGGAGGCTTTCCTGTGAACGCTGCAAAAAAGGGCGACTGGGTGCAGATCCGAAACGTGGTACTGCCCGCCGGCAGCCGCGCGCCCCACGTCCCCGACGACACCCAGAGGTGCGACCTCGTGATGTGGGTCAAGGGCGCCATCCAGTCCGACGCTCAGGTGGGCGACACCGTGGAGGTGGTCACCATGACCGGCCGCCGGGAGACCGGCGTGCTGTGCGAGGTCAACCCCGGCTATACCCATACCTACGGGCAGTTCGTCCCCGAGCTGCACCAGATTCAGACGCAGCTGCGCCAGCTGGTCTTTGGAGGTGAGCAGTGATGGCGAAGGACATGTCCTACGAGGGGCTCAACGCCCGGAAAACCGAGATCATGCAGGCGGCCATCGGGGTCGACTACAACGCCTTCGAGCTGCCCGGCATCGGCTTCGACTATGAGCGGATGATGCGGGAGGCGGGCTACCCCATGGAGAAGATGCGGGAGATCCAGCGCAGCCACGCCGTGGGCGACACGCCCCTTATCGAGCTGCGCAACCTCACCCGCCTGGCCAGGAGGTACGCCCCCGCCGGAAAGGGCGCGCGGATCTTCCTCAAGGACGAGGCCTGCAACATCTCCGGCAGCTTCAAGGCCCGGCGGGCCTCCATCTCCCTCTACCAGGCCAAGGAGAAGGGGTACAAGGGCGTCATCTGCGCCACCTCCGGCAACTACGGCGCCGCCGTGGCCGCCCAGGCGGCCCTGTACGGGCTCAAGTGCATCGTGGTCCAGGAGTGCTACGACAGCCGCAAGGTGGGCCAGCCGGAGATTCTGGAGAAGCAGCGCATCTGCGAGGCCTTCGGCGCGGAGGTGGTGCAGCTGACGGTGGGGCCGGAGCTGTTCACCACCACCCTGAAGCTGCTGGAGGAGACGGGGTACTTCAACGCCTCCCTCTACACCCCCTTCGGCATCGCCGGCATCGAGACCCTGGGCTATGAGCTGGTGGAGCAGTGCCGGCAGACCGCCGGCCGGGACCCGGACGCGGTGGTCTGCACCAACGCCGGCGGCGGCAACATCACCGGCACCTGCCGGGGCGTGCGCAAGGCCGGGTGCGGCGCCAGAATGATCGGCGCGTCCATCGACCTGCGGGGGCTCCACATGGCCTCCGACCACGACTTCAACCGGAAGTCCTTCACCACCGGCCACACCGGCTTCGGCATGCCCTTCATGACCTGGCCGGACCGGTCCGACTGCCCCCGCAACGCCGCCAGGGTGCTGCGCCACATGGACGCGTTCTATCTGGTCAAGCAGGGGGAGACCTTCTACATCACCGAGGCCCTGGCCTGCCTGGAGGGCTACGAGCGGGGACCCGCCGGCAACACCTCCCTGACCGCCGCCTTCTCCCTGGCCCAGCAGATGGACCGGGACCAGATCATCGTGGTCCAGGAGACGGAGTACACCGGCGCAGGCAAGCACCCCATGGCCCAGCTCTCCTTCGCCCGGCAGAGCGGCATTGACATCCGCTTCGGCAACCCGGACGGCGACAGGCCCGGGGAGAACATCATTCTCCCGGAGGCCCCGGGCCAGATCAGGGCCAGGCCCTACGATCTGGACGCCTGCCGCCGGTCCTACGTGAAAAACTGCGTGAACAACTACCACATGACCGCCGCCAGCGAGGAGGACATCCAGTTTATCATGGATGAGACCCGGGAGGACCGGTCGTTTGTAACCGAGGAACTGCGGAAGCACGGCGTGGCGGTCTGACTCTCTCTCCACCGCCGCCCGTGGGAAGTCCGGCCGGGGAAGGACAGCTCCGGCCGGCCGCATGGCCGGCCGGCAGCGCCGCAGCACAGCCGCCGCGCTGCCGGTCATCATAGGGAAAACGTCCGACAGGGGATCTGTCGGGCGTTTTTTTGCCCCGGCGGCGGGGATCGGGCGGGGTTTTGACGGTTAAAGAGGCGCTCTGATAAAAATAGCACACCGGGGGGAAAGATGCAAGGAAAACTTTAGCAGGGGCTTCACAAAATGCCAAAAAACCTATTGCCAAGAAAGGGAAAACGGGTTAGAATAGTCCCATTGGGCCGACGCGGCCCCACGCAACGACAAGGAGAAACACTGTGGATCAGAGATTGGAACGCATCCTGTCCCGCGTTCAGAAGCCCGCCCGCTACGCCGGCGGCGAGTACAACGCGGTGATGAAAAACAAACACGAGGTGGACCTCCGCTTCGCCTTCTGCTTCCCCGACACCTATGAGATCGGAATGAGCAACCTGGGCTTCCGCATCCTCTACGGGGTGCTCAACAACATGCCCGGCGTGTGGTGCGAGCGGGTCTTCGCCCCCTGGGCCGACATGGAGGAGGAGATGCGCGCCGCCGGCCTCCCCCTCTTCGCCCTGGAGTCCGGCGACCCGGTGGGCGCCTTCGATATGATCGGCTTCTCGGTGGGCTACGAGATGGCCTATACCGCTATGCTGAACATGCTGGATCTGGCCGGGCTGCCCCTGCGCAGCCAGGACCGGCCGGACCTCCGGCCCCTGATCGTCGCCGGGGGCACCGCCATGTACAACGCCGAGCCCGTGGCGGACTTTATCGACCTGGCCCTCATCGGCGAGGGGGAGGAGCTGCTGCCGGAGGTGGCGGCGCTCTTCCGCCGGGCCAAGGGGGAGGGCTGGGACAAACCCCGCTTCCTCCGGGAGGCCGCCCGCATACAGGGGGTCTACGTCCCCTCCCTCTACGACATAACCTACAACCCCGACGGCACCGTCCGGGCCATTACCCCCCGGGAGGGCGCGCCGGAGAAGGTGGTCAAACGGGTGGTCCACCACATGGACAGCGCCTACTACCCCGCCAAAACCATCGTCCCCTCCACGGAGATCGTCCACGACCGGGTTACCCTGGAGGTGTTCCGGGGGTGCATCCGGGGCTGCCGGTTCTGCCAGGCGGGGTACGTCTACCGCCCGGTGCGCTGCCGGAGCCGGGAGGTGCTGGCCCGGTACGGCCGGGAGGCCGTCTGCGACTCCGGCTACCAGGAGATGACCCTCAGCTCCCTGTCCACCAGCGACTACCCCGAGCTGGTGGGGCTGTGCGACGATCTGGCCCCCTTCTGCGAGGAGAACCACGTGAACCTCTCCCTGCCCTCCCTGCGGGCGGACAACTTCTCCATGGAGCTGATGCAGCGGCTGCAGAAGGGCCGGAAGGCGGGGCTCACCTTCGCCCCCGAGGCCGGCACCCAGCGGCTGCGGGACGCCATCAACAAAAATGTCACCGAGGAGGCGCTCACCGAGAGCCTGCGGACCGCCTTCGCCGGCGGCTGGAACTCCGTGAAGCTCTACTTCATGCTGGGCCTGCCCACGGAGACCGACGAGGACGTGCTGGGCATCGCCGAGATCGCCAGCCACGCCGTCCACACCTGGCGGGAGCACGCCGCCAACAAAAACCGGGGCCTGCGCCTGACCGTGTCCACCTCCTGGTTCGTGCCCAAGCCCTTCACCGCCTTCCAGTGGGAGCCCCAGATCAGCCGGGAGGAGTACGAGCGGCGGGTGAGGCTCCTGCGGGAGGCCATCACCGCCAAGGCCGTCACCTACAACTGGCACGACGGCGACACCAGCTTTCTGGAGGCCGTGCTGGCCAGGGGCGACCGGCGGCTGGGACGGGTGCTGGAGGGGGCCTTCCGGAGGGGGGCCCGGCTGGACGCCTGGAGCGACCGCTTTGATCTGAACCGCTGGCTGGAGGCCTTTGACGAGTGCGGCCTGGACCCGGCCTTTTACGCCAACCGGGAGCGGGGACGGGAGGAAATCCTGCCCTGGAGCATGATCTCCTGCTATGTGACGGACGACTATTTGTGGCGGCAGCGGGAGCTGGCCCATCAGTCCGCCGCCACCCCGGACTGCCGCACCCAATGCGGCGGCTGCGGGGCCGGCACCGTGGAGGGGGGGGAGTGCTATCATGGGTAAGCTGCGGCTGCTGTTCGTCAAGGAGGGCCGGGCGGTGTATATCTCCCACCTGGACCTGCTGCGCACCTTCCAGCGGGTGTTCCTCCGCCAGGGACTGGTGCTGCGCCACTCCCAGGGCTTCCACCCCCACCCCATCCTCTCCTTCGCCCTGCCCCTGCCCGTGGGTCAGGCCAGCGACTGCGAGCTGCTGGACTTTGAGACCGCTGCGGACATGGACGGCGGGGACCTGCCGGAGCGGCTCAACCGCTTCATGCCCGCGGGCATCCGGGCCAGGAGCTGCTACGTCCCCGTCTGGCCCGTCCGGGAGCTGGCGGGGCTGGAGTGCCGGGTGGACCTCCTCTACGACGGAGGGGTCCCCGCCGGGGCGGCGGAGCGGATCGAAGCCCTGCTCACCGGCGAGAGCCTGGTCATCCAGAAGCGCACCAAGCGCAAGGCCATGGCCGACATCGACATCCGCCCCATGCTCCACAGCCTGTCCCTGTCGGAGGAGCCGGGGGTTCTGCGCCTCCACGCGGCGGTCTCCGCCCAGAATCCGGGGATGAACCCCGCCCTGCTGGCCGCGGCGGTGGAGCGGCATCTGCCGGAGCTGCGGCCCGACTTCGTCCAGGTGCGGCGGCTGGAGCTGCTGGACGGGGCCGGCGGCGTGTTCCGCTGAGAAATTAAGGGAATCTTAAAAATAGTTCTATTCAGAACTTAATACTTCTGTTATATGATGAGCGCGTGTGAAAACGCGCGGTGTGTGAGAGGAGGCAGGCCTGTGCAAACGGAAACGGGCGCCAGCGCCCTGAACAACTGTATTATCGTCATCCCGGCACTGGAGCCGGACGGCGCCCTGCCGGCCTACGTGTCCGCCCTGCTGGAGCGGGGCGCGGCGCAGGTGGTGGCGGTGGACGACGGCAGCAGTCCGGCCTGCGATGGGATCTTCCGGCAGCTGGAGGCCATGGCGGGCTGCACCCTCCTGCGCCATCAGCGCAACCAGGGCAAGGGCCGGGCGCTGAAGGACGCGTTCCACTACATCCTCAGCCAGTCCGCATGGACTGGCTGCGCCGTGATCACGGCGGACGCCGACGGCCAGCACAGCGTGGAGGACGTGTGCGCCGTGGCCCAGGCCGCCCTGGAGGAGACGGACCGGCTGGTGCTGGGCGTGCGGGATCTGACCCTGCCCCAGGTGCCCGCCCGGTCCAAGGCGGGCAACCGCCTGAGCAGCTGGGCCTTCCACACCCTGTACGGGGTGCGGCTGGGGGACACCCAGACCGGGCTGCGGGGCATCCCCTGGGAGCTGCTGAGCTGGTGCGGGGAGATCCGGGGGGAGCGGTTCGAGTACGAGATGAACATGCTCATCCGGGCCGCCCGGGAGCGGATCGGCCTGCGGCAGGTGACCATCCAGGTCATCTACTACAACAACAACCAGGGCACCCACCTGCGGGCCGTCCGGGACTCCTGGCGGGTGTTCGTGATCCTTGTGTCCGGCCTGGGGTGGTATACGATGTCCTCCGCCCTGTCGGCGGCAACGGACGTGCTGGCCTTCTGGCTGTGCAGCGCGGTGATCTTCCGGCCCCTGTCCCCCCTGTTCTGCTACTGGTGGGCCACCCTGACGGCCAGAGCCCTGTCCTCCGCTCTCAACTACACCCTCAACCGCCGGTACGTCTTCGGCGGCCGGCCCAGCGGACGGACCCTGCTGCGCTACTACGTCCTGTGGGGCTGCCAGCTGCTGTGCTCCTATCTGCTGCTGCTGGTGCTGGAGCGGCTGCTGCCGGGCATCTGGCCCACGGTGAACAAGGCGCTGGGGGACATCATTCTGGCCCTGTGCAGCTACCAGATCCAGATGCATTGGGTGTTTCGCGAGGAGGGGCCCCATGGAGCGGGGTAAGCTGTTTTACGTCAGCCGGTTTTTCGTCCGGCTGGGGATCGGCCGCTGGACCGCCGACGTCCCGCCGCCCGCCGGCCCCACGGTCTACGTCTGCTCCCACAGCAACCTGCGGGGGCCCCTGGCCACCTTGTGCTGGCTGCCCTTCGCCCCCCGGCCCTGGGTGTTCCACATGTTCATGCAGAAGGAGACCTGCCGGGCCCAGTACCGGGACTACACCTTCTCCCGGCGCTTCGGCATGCCAAAGCCCCTGGCGGCCTACGCCGCCTGGGCGGCGTCCGGCTATGTCAGCGCCCTGATGCGCTCCTTGGGGGCCATCCCCGTCCACCGGGGCACGGTGAAGATCGGGGAGACCTTCCGGGAGACGACGGCAGCCCTTCAGGCCGGGGAGAGCGTGCTCATCTTCCCGGACGTGGACTACACCGACGGCTCCGGGGGCATCGGGGAGGTCTATGACGGCTTTCTGCTCATCGAGCGCTTCTGGCGCAGAATCTCGGACCGGCCTCTGGACTTCGTGCCCCTGCGGCTGGACCTCAACTCCCGGCGCATCACCGCCGGGGAGGCGGTGCGCTTTAACCCCTCCGCCAACCGGAAAGCGGAGATGACCCGCGTGAGAGAAAAGCTGCGGGAGGAGATCAACCGGTCGTAAGGCCCGGCGGCTCCTCCCGCAGTTTTTTTACCCCAGAATCTCCGCGTCCGAGATCCCCGCGCGGATGTGGGCGTCCACCTTCACTATGTGCCCCGAAAACATGCCGTTATCCCGGCAGCAGACCGTCAGGCACCCGTTTGGGGCGGCGGTCAGCTCGCTGATGGCCAGCCTGGCGGCAAAGGCCTTCTCTTTTCAAAGCGCCCCTTTGCCGGCTTCTTCATGCCCCGCCCTTCTCAAGCTCCGTATTTTGTCCGCCCTCCAGCGCGGCCCCGAAGCGCGCCCACGGCGCCCCCTCCGGCAGGCGGGAGAAGCGCAGCCTCTCCCCGCTCTCCGGGTGGGGAAGGGCCAGCAGGGTGCTCCACAGAGCCAGAGGGCCGGGGCCGCCGCCGTATTTCCCGTCCCCCAGCAGGGGCGTGCCCCGGCTGGCAAACTGGACCCGGATCTGGTGGGTGCGCCCCGTGTGGAGGCGGACACGGACCAGACTGCTCCCCTCCTCCGCCGCCAGCGTCCGGTAGGACAGGCTGGCCTCCTTCACGCCGCCCCGCTGGCGGCGGACCACGAAGCTCTTGTTCCGCCCCCGGTCGTGGAGCAGAAGATCCCGGTACGTCCCCTCCGGCTCCTGGGGCCGGCCGTGGAGGACGCACAGATACTCCTTTTCCAGCTCCCCCGCCTGGATGGCGGCGGAGAGGGACGCGGCGGCGGCCCGCGTGCGGGCATAGACCATCACGCCCCCCGCCTCCCGGTCCAGCCGGTGAACGGGGTAAATCTCTCCCCCGGCCTGCCGGCGCAGCCGCTCCGGCAGACTGCCGCCGGGGCCGTCCTGGCTGAGCAGTCCCGGCGGCTTGAGGCAGACCAGCAGGGCGCGGTCCTGGTATAGGATCGAAAGCATGGCAGGCTCCTCCCAGCGCTTTTTGCTTCTTAGCGCCTGTATTCATAGGCGGGGGATGCCGGATGGGCAAAAGACCCAGCCAGATGGTGTCCAACGCCTGTGACTACAGGTTCTTAATGCCTGTCCGCATCGCCGCTGCGAATACAGGCGCCTATAGTGTACCGCAAAACGGGCGGCGGCGCAATACGCAATTGCGCCGCCGCGGCGGAGGGCGGCCCTCCCGGACCGCCCTCCGCTCCTTATACCTTCGTCTCCTTCTGCTCTGCCGCTTCCGTTTGTTCGGCCTCCCTTTTCTCTGCCGCCTTCCTCTCCTTCCGCTTCTTCCTGTGTTTGCGGAAGGCCAGCACCGCTGCGGCGACAACCGCCGCCGTCAGCAGCAGCGACAGCCAGTTCCCCGCCGCGAGGATGACCATATCCTCCAGCCGCTCCACGCCCCGCTGCCATCCATCGCCCAGAGCGCTGCCGACCCTCTGCCAGAAGGTCTGGGGGACTGCCTCGTCCTCGGACAGGCGGTAGACCTCCTGCAGGTGCACCGTCACCGTGGAGTAGGCGATCAGACTGTCATAGCGGCGCAGGCTGCCGGTGAGGGATTCAATCAGCAGCTCCGTCTCGCTGATGGCGCTCTCCAGGGCGATGATGTCCTCCATGCTCTCCGCCTGCCCCAGCAGGGTCTGCAGCCGCTCCAGCTTGGTCCGCTGGGTGGTCAGCCGGGCCTCGCTGTCGTAGTAGATCTCGCTGACGTCCTCCCGGTTCTCATAGCGGCCCGTCACGTGGGCCTCCTCCCCCGCCTGGTCCAGCAGCTCCTCCAGCCGCTCTACGGGGACCCGGACGATGCCCGACAGGCTCCGGTACCTGCGCCCCTCGTTCAGCTGGCGGTTCTCATACCAGCCGCCCAGGTCCTCCACAATCCTGTCCAGGGCCGCCGCCGCCTCGTCGAACTCCCTGGTCTCCATCTCCAGCTCAGCGGTGTAGATCATCTTCTCCTGTCCGGGCAGTGCCTGGGGGGTGTCCCTGGGCATTTCGTCCGTGGTGACCATGTCCCATCCGCCCCCCAGCTCCGGCGCCGCCGCCGGCTCCATGGGCTGGATGTCCGCCATGCTTCCGTTGGTATTCTGGGCCACACTGCTTTCGCTCTTGTCGCTCCCGCCTCCGCAGCCGCTCAGCACCAGCAGCGCCAGCAGCAGCGCCGTCAGCCCGGCGGCCCTCTGTCTCACAATTCGCTTCATCCCTTCATCCTCCTTTTTCTTCCGGTGATGCCTCTGCTTATATTGACGCAAACCGCCGGCAAATGTTCCTCTCTCCCCCATTTTTCCGCCGTATTTTGAAAATCCCCGCTCCCGATCTGATGCGCCCGCACCATTTTACAGCTCAGGAGCACACCCGCCCTTTTCTCAGTCGTACCGGTGCGCCGCGAGGAAGCACGCCTCCCCCGTCAGTCCCCGCGCCGGGCGCCCGTCTTTCTTCTCCTCCAGACAGCCGCCAGCATGTCCTTCAGCACCAATAGCGCGTTCAGCTCCCACTTGGAAATCGTCTGCCTGCTGACCCCCAGCTTTCCCGCCGTCTCCTCCTGGGAGAGCCCGCTCTCTTTCCGGGCATTGAACAGATTGCCTCCTAAGCTCACAGCCGCATCCTCCTTTTGTTCTGTCTGTTTGCAGGGGATATGATATACGATCTGCCGGCGGAAATCTACCAGCGCCGCCGGTCATTTTCGCCCGTTTTCCCGGCATACCGGTCCGGCAGCGGAACCGGGTCAGGAGTTTTTGAAGTTTTGTACAATTTTTTCTTGACATCCTAGGTCATGCGTTCTATAATTTCAGACAGAACACTTGTTTTTAAGGAGAGGGGATGACCGCCTGTGGATGTGATGGACAAGCTGACCATTTTGACCGACGCGGCCAAGTACGATGCCGCCTGTACCTCCAGCGGGGCCCAGCGGGGCAGCCGGCGGGGGATGATTGGCAACACCTCCGCCTCGGTGGCCGGGTGCTGCCACACCTTCTCCGGGGACGGGCGGTGCGTGACGCTGCTGAAGGTGCTGATGACCAACTGCTGCGTCTACGACTGCAAATACTGCGTCAACCGCTGCTCCAACGACACCCGCCGGGCGGTGTTCACCCCGGAGGAGCTGGCAGATCTGACCATCCAGTTCTACCGGCGCAACTACATTGAGGGCCTCTTCCTCTCCTCCGGCGTGCTGGTCAGCCCGGACTACACCACGGAGCGGATGATCCGCTGCCTGGACCTGCTGCGCCGCCGCCACCGCTTCAACGGCTATATCCACGCCAAGGCGATCCCCGGCACGTCGCCGGAGCTGGTGACCCGGCTGGGCCTGCTGGCGGACCGGCTGAGCGTGAACATTGAGCTGCCCTCGGAGCGTGGCCTCGCCGCCCTGGCCCCCAACAAGACCCGGAAGGCCATTTTCCGCCCCATGGGCCTCATCAAAAGTACCCTCCAGGAGAACCGGGAGGAACTGGTGAAGTACCGCCACGCTCCCCGCTTCGCCCCGGCGGGGCAGAGCACCCAGATGATCATCGGGGCCACGCCGGACTCGGACCGGCACATCCTCTCCCTGACCCAGTCCCTCTACGACAGATACCGGCTCAAGCGGGTGTTCTACTCCGCCTATGTGCCGGTGGTGGAGAACACCCTGCTGCCCTCGCCGGACACCAAGCCGCCCCTTCTGCGGGAGCACCGTCTGTACCAGGCGGACTGGCTGCTGCGGTTCTACGGCTTCCGGGCGGAGGAGCTGCTGGACGAGAACGACCCCAACTTCAACCCCCTGGTGGACCCCAAGTGCAGCTGGGCCCTCAAGCACCCGGAGTTTTTCCCCGTGGAGGTGAACACCGCCGGCCGGGAGGAGCTGCTGCGGGTGCCGGGGGTGGGCACCGTGTCCGCCAAGCGGATCCTGTACGCCCGCCGGGCCCGGAAGCTGGAGCACGAGGATCTGCGGAAGCTGGGGGTCGTTATGAAGCGGGCCCAGTACTTCATCACCTGCAAGGGCCGGGTGCTGGACGGCCTGAAGCTGCAGCAGGACAGCATTCTGCGCAATCTGATCGCCGCCGAGCGGACCGCCCTGCCGGGGGCGGAGCTGGAACAGCTGAGCCTGTTTGACCGGATGGGAGGTGCGTCACAGTGAGAGAGCGTGAGGAGGCCCTCCGCCTGTGGCTGGACATGTGGCTGCGGCGGGAGGATTTCGGTCTGGAGGACCTGTTCGCCCCGGACGCGGTCTATACCGAGAGCTGGGGGCCGGTGTACCGGGGCCGGGAGGCCATCGCCCACTGGTTCCGGGAGTGGCTCACCCGCGGGCGTGTGCTGGCCTGGGACATCCACCGGTTTTTCCACGCCGGGGACCAGACGGCGGTCACCTGGTTTTTCCGCTGCCAGATGGGCGGGGAGGAGCCCGTGGGGTTCGAGGGCGTGTCGGTGGCGGAGTGGACGGAGGACGGGCAGATCGCCCGCCTGACGGAGTACTGCTGCGAGCCGGCGCAGTACGACCCCTACGCCGGCGGACCCGTTCCGGTGTTCCCCGGTGGGGACAGGCCCCTATATCAGCAGTTTGCGGGAGGCGTCAAATGAAAGAGGAAATCGTATTGGGCAACGTGATGGTGGACTGCGGCGACGCGGCGGCGCTGCAGCGGTTCTACGGGTCGCTGCTGGGCTGGGAGCAGCGCGTGCTGTACGGCTGCCCCGCAGTGCGCAGCTCCGGCGGGGTGGTGTTCCTCTTCGCCCAGGAGGAGGACTACGCACCCCCGGTGTGGCCCGAGGAGCCGGGGCGGCAGCAGAAGCAGATGCACTTTGATTTTCAGGTGGAGAGCGTCCCGGAGGCGGCGGAGCGGGCCGCGTCCCTGGGCGCGGTCCGCGCACCGGCCCAGTTTGGCGGCGAGGACTTCGTCACCATGCTGGACCCCGCCGGCCACCCCTTCTGCCTGTGCCGGAAGTGAGGGGCGGAGATGGACTATGGGACGATCATTTACCGGCTGTGGCGGGCCGTGTCCGCCCAGGACCGGGCGGCCCTGGGCGGCTTTTTCACCGAGGACGCCGTGATCCTCTGGCCCAACACGGGGGAGGCCTTTACGCTCCCGGAGTACCTGCGGGCCAACTGCGACTACCCCGGACAGTGGGCGGGACAGGTGGAGCAGGTGTCCCAGGACGGCGGCGTCTCGGTGGCCAGGGTCTGGGACAGCGAAGGAAACGCCTTCCGGGCGGTGAGCTTCTACCTCTGGCGGGGCTCCCGCGTCGCCAGGATGGAGGAGTACTGGGGCGACGTGGGCCCCGCCCCCGCCTGGCGGCGGGAGATGGGCCTCGGCACGCCGCTGCCCGGGGACGGCCCCCGTCTGCCCGCCGCTGTCCCCATGGGGCGGTGCGGCTTCTTCTGCGGGGCCTGCCCCGACCGGCGGGCGGGGACCTGCCCCGGGTGCCGGGAGGCCCACAGCCCGGGGGACTGCTTCATCTGGGACTGCACCCGCCGGCGGGGGCTGGACTTCTGCACGCTGTGCGGGCAGTTCCCCTGCGGGGAGCTGCTGGAGCGGGAGCGGGCCACGGTACTGGACCGGGACTGGCTGCGCTGGAAGCGGCGGGAACGAAACCATCTGGAGGAATCGGAGGATGAAGGAGACAATTTACCGCTATGACGGGAGCTTCGAGGGCTTTTTGTGCTGCGTGTTTGACAGCTATGTGTATAAGGAGTACCCCGTCCAGTTTCAGGACGAGGCCCACCTGGCCCAGTCCCTCTTCCCCGCCCGGTGGGTGGGCGCCGACCCCCGCCATGCCCGCCGGGTGCTGGTGAGCCTGGAGAAGATCGACCCCTACGCCAAGGAGCTGACGGTCAAGGGCTTTCTTACCTGCGCCCCAGACCGGGAGGTCCTCCTCTACCGGTTCATCCGGGCCCTGTACGACATCGGCAGGCCCCTGCTCCGCCAGCTCAGCGACGAGGCGGTGCTGCCTCTGCTCAGAGCGGTGCGCCACCTGGACGGGGAGGTCCACCTGCTCAAGGGCTTCGTGCGCTTTTCGGAGTTTGAGGGCACCCTGGCCGGGGAGATCCGGCCCAAGAACCGGGTGCTCCCCCTGCTGCGGGGGCACTTCTGCAGCCGCATGTACAACGAGGTATTTCTGCTCTATGACCGGAACCACCGGGAGGCCCTGGTCCACCGGCCCGGCCAGTGGGCCATCGTGCCCATGGAGTCCTTCCGGATGGCCGCCCCCTCGGCGGAGGAGGCCCAGTACCGGCGGCTGTGGAAGCGGTTCTACGACACCATCGAGATCAAGGAGCGCCGCAACCCCCGGCTGCGGATGAGCAACATGCCCAAGCGATACTGGGAGACCATGACGGAGTTTCAGGACGAGGACTACTTCCTGGCGGGAACGGAGACCCTGCCGGAGGGCGGCGCTTCCGCCCTGCCGGGGCATGCAAAATAGAAAGGGAGATGTCGCCATGGAGATTTTGGTGGACGCGGTTCTGGAGACCAACGGAACCGGGTATCTGCTGTACGCCGCCAACTATCCCGGCGCCTACGTCCGGGGCGCGTCGGCGGAGGAGGCCGCCGGGAAGTGGCCGGGGGAGCTGGCCGCCTATCTGCGCTGGCGGGACGGCAAAACTCCGCCGGGCCTCGCGGTCCGCTCCCGGGTGCTCCAGGAGAAGCGGGGGGATCTGCACGTGGAGGACGCGGACAGCGATGTGCTTTTCGACGCTGAGCGTCCCCCTCTGGACCGGGCGGCATATGAGGCCCTGCGGGATCTGTGCCTGCGCAGCGCGGCGGACTTCCTGGCCCTCTGCGAGAGCGTGCCGGACCGGGACCGGCCCCTGGGGCCCCCGCGGGAGAGCTTTTACGGCCCCGTCCCCCGCTCGGCGGAGGAGATGTACCGGCACACCAAGAACGTCAACAGCTACTACTTCGGCGAGATCGGCGTGGAGGCGGGCAACGGCCCGGACATCCTCCGCTGCCGGGAGGAGGGCTTCCGGCGGCTGGAGGAGCAGGCGGATTTCCTGGCCAACCCGGTTATCTGCGGCAGCTACGACGAGCTGTGGAGCCTGCGGAAGGTGCTGCGGCGGTTTCTGTGGCACGACCGCATCCACGCCAGAGCCCTGACCCGGCGCGGCCTGGCCCTCTGGGGCCGGGCGGGAATGGCCGACCCCTTCCGGTTCGGCGTAGAATAGAGCGAGAGGCCGCCGGCTCCCCCGGCGGCCTCTTTATGCACCGCTCTGCATGACAGTCAGCGAAAAAAACCGCAAATTTCTGCGGGTTTATCATTGACATTTCGACACAAACCAGATATAGTTAGCTTGCCTCTTTTTCCTTGGATAAAATCCCTGGAAAGAGCGGGCGATTTTTCTATGTCCCGCCCTATGGGCGGGGCGCATCCAAACAGAAAAAGGAATGGGGGAGGATACATGTCCAAAGAGTTGATTCGCCTTGCGGATTGCTGCATGGCGTTTGACGGCGAGCTGGTTCTCGATCACATCAATCTATATTTTAATGACAGTGAGTTCCTCACACTGCTCGGACCCAGTGGCTGCGGCAAGACCACCACCTTGCGCATCATTGGCGGCTTCATCACGCCTACCTCCGGTGAAGTCCTGTTCGACGGGGTGAGGATGAATGATATTCCGCCAAATTTGCGGCAGGTCAACACCGTGTTTCAGCGCTACGCCCTCTTTCCCCACCTGAATGTCTTTGAGAACGTGGCCTTCGGTCTGCGCATCCCAAAGACGGAGGGCGGCAGGAAGGTCAAAATCCCGGAGGCGGAGATCCGCCGGCGGGTGCTGGAGATGCTGGAGGTGGTCAGCCTCAAGGGCTTCGAGCAGCGGCGCATCAACGAGCTCTCCGGCGGCCAGCAGCAGCGGGTGGCCATCGCCCGGGCCCTGGTGAACCGGCCCAAGGTGCTGCTGCTGGACGAGCCCCTGGGGGCCCTGGATCTGCGCCTGCGCAAGGACATGCAGAACGAGCTCAAGCGCATCCAGCAGCAGCTGGGCATCACCTTTATCTACGTCACCCACGACCAGGAGGAGGCCCTGGCCATGAGCGACACCATTGTGGTCATGGACCAGGGGAAGATCCAGCAGATCGGCACCCCCGAGGACGTGTATAACGAGCCCAAAAACGCCTTTGTGGCCGACTTCATCGGCGAGAGCAACATCCTCGACGGCGTGATGCACGAGGACTACGTGGTGGAGTTTTTCAACCGGAAATTCAAGTGCCTGGACAAAGGCTTCTCCCCCATGGAGCCGGTGGACGTGGTCATCCGGCCCGAGGACATCGACATCGTGCCCAAGGAGGCCGGGCAGCTGCGGGGCACCGTCACCTCCGTCACCTTCAAGGGGGTCCACTACGACACCATTGTGGACTTCAAGGGCTTCAAGTGGCTCATCCAGACCACCGACTACCACCCAGAGGGGGAGACCATCGGTATCGTGCTCAACCCCGACGACATCCACATCATGCACAAGAGCCAGTACTCCGGCCTGTTCGGGGACTACTCCTCCTACTCCGAGGAGTACGAGGAGATGGACGACGCCAGCCTGGGCGGGGAGGGCGGAGATGAAGAATAAGCGCGCCCTGTTTGCCGTACCCTATGTGGGGTGGATGGCCCTGTTCGTGGTGGCCCCCATCGTGATGGTGGTCCTCTACGCCTTCACCGCCGCCTCCGGCGGCTTCACCCTGGAGAATTTCGCCCGGATAGGCGGGTACGCAGTGGTGTTCACCCGGTCCTTCCAGCTGGCCCTCATCGCCACCGTCATCTGCCTGCTCATCGGCTACCCGGTGGCCTACATGATCTCACGGGAGGGCCCCCGGTTCCAGCGCGTGGCCATGATGCTGGTGATGCTGCCCATGTGGATGAACTTCCTGCTCCGGACCTACTCCTGGATGTCCATCCTGGAAAACACCGGGCTTTTGAATCGCTTTTTTTCCGCCATCGGCCTTTTCTCCCTTATCAACCGCCTCTTCGGCGTTCAGCTGGAGTATTTCCCCATGATCAACACCCAGGGGGCGGTGGTGCTGGGCATGGTGTACAACTACCTGCCCTTTATGATCCTGCCCATCTACTCGGTCATCGAGAAGCTGGACGGCAGCCTGCTGGAGGCCGCCAGGGACCTGGGGGCCAACTCCCTGGGCGTGTTCCGGAAGGTGATTCTGCCTCTGAGCCTGCCGGGTGTTCTGTCGGGGGTGACCATGGTGTTTGTGCCGTCGGTGTCCACCTTCGCCATCTCCAAGCTGCTGGGAGGCAGCAACGAGCTGCTGCTGGGGGACCTCATTGAACAGTACTTCGTGGGAACCTCCTACAACCCCTATCTGGGCTCCGCCGTGGCGCTGGTGATGATGGTCATCGTGGTGGTGTGCATGGCGGTGATGAACCGCTTCGGCGAGGGTGAGGAACAGGCGGTGATGCTATGAGCCGGAAAAGCCGCGGCTTCAACCGCGTTCTCATGGCGCTGATCTTCCTGTTTCTCTACGCGCCCATCTTCGTGCTGATCGTCTTCTCCTTCAACGACTCCAGCAGCCGCACCGTGTGGCAGGGCTTTACCCTGCGCTGGTACGAGGAGCTGGTCCGGGACCGGGCCATCACCAGCGCGCTGTGGACCACCCTGCTGGTGTCCCTGCTGGCCACGGTGATCGCCACGGCAGCGGGGACCATGGCCGCCGTGGGCCTGTTCCACATGAAAAAGCGCTGGCGGCGTCCCCTGATGACCGTCAACAGCATCCCCATGACCAACGCAGACATCGTCACCGGCGTGAGCCTGTGCCTGCTGTTTGTGGCCTTCTTCGCCGGCTGGGCGGATTTCGCCCGGTGGATTAACGCCGTCCAGGGCCTGGTCCGCCTCCCTGTCCGGCTCCACATGGGCTTCGGCACCCTGCTCATCGCCCACATCACCTTCAACATCCCCTACGTCATTCTCAACGTAAGTCCCAAGCTGCGCCAGATGGACAAAAACCTGGTGGACGCGGCCCAGGACCTGGGGTGCACGTGGCTGCAGGCCTTCCGGAAGGTGGTGCTGCCGGAGATCAAGCCGGGCATCGTCTCCGGCGCGCTGATCGCCTTCACCATGAGCGTGGACGACTTCGTCATCTCCTACTTCACGGCGGGGTCCGGCACCTCTACCCTGGCCATGGTGGTCTACGGCATGACCAAGCGGCGTATCAGCCCCAAGATCAACGCCGTCTCCACCCTGCTGTTTATCACCGTTCTGGCGCTGCTGGTGGTGGTCAACGTGCGGGAGGCCCGCCAGGAGCAGCTGGCGGACCAGCGCAAGTTGTAACGGCGGCCGCCCTGCAGGGCGCGCTCCGTGCAATAGATTTTTTGATTTATGGAGGAACAAAACATTGAAAAAAACGTTTGCCATGCTGTTGGCGCTCACCATGGTGCTGACCCTCTGTCTGACCGGCTGTGGAGACAGCGGCGGAGGCGGCGAGCGGACCGTCAACGTGTGCGGCTGGGGCGAGAACATCGACCCCGAACTCATCGACCGCTTTGAGCAGGAGACCGGCATCCAGGTCAACTACCAGACGGCGGAGAGCAACGAGACCATGTACGCCCTCATCAAGCAGGGGGGCACAGACTACGACGTGATCGTCCCCAGCGACTACATGATCGGCCAGATGATCGCCGAGGGCATGCTGGCGGAGCTGAACTACGACAATATTCCCAACTTCTCCCTCATCGGAGAAGCGTATAAAAATCTGAGCTACGACCCGGAGAACAAGTACACCGTCCCCTATACCTGGGGCACGCTGGGCATCATCTACAACCCCGACATGGTGGGTGGGGACATCGACAGCTGGGGCGCCCTCTTTGACCAGGCCTACGCCGGCCAGGTGGGCATGATCGGCAACCCCCGCGACGCCATCGGCGCGGCCCTGCTGTACCTGGGCTATTCGGTGAACACCACCGACGAGGCGGAGATCCGCCAGGCCTGCCAGCTCATCGCCGACGCCAAGGCGGCGGGGGTCTACCAGGGCTTCTTCATGGACCAGCTCTACGACAAGATGGAGGCCGGCGAGACCGCCGTGTGCACCTACTACGCCGGGGACTTCCTGTCCATGTACGCCAACAACCCCGCCCTGCGCTTCGTGGTCCCCAAGGAGGGGAGCAACTGGTTCGTGGACGCCATGTGCGTGCTCAAGGACGCGGAGCATAAGGAGGAGGCCGAGGCCTGGATCAACTTCATCTGCGAGACCGAGTCCTGCCTGGCCAACATGGACTATATCTGGTACGCATCCCCCAACGCGGAGGCCCTGGAGCAGTACCCCGCCTACTACCAGGAGCAGAACGGCGAGGCTCTGGATCAGGAGCTCTATGCCATTATGGCCGCCCCCGCCGAGGTGCTGGAGCGCTGCGAGCCCTACCTGAACCTGCCGGCGGACACCCTGGCCCTGTATACCGATCTGTGGGTAGATCTGGGCATCAGCTAAACGCCCCAAAAAACAACAACCGCACCGCTGGAGCAATCCAGCGGTGCGGTCTCTCTATTTATTATACCGGTCAGACGGACGCCGCGAAGCGCAGGAAGGCGGCGGCCCCCTCCTCGGTGCGCTTGAACACGCCGGCGTGCTCCAGGACCTGGGCGAACACCAGCCCAACCTCCTGGCGCAGAATCTCCTCCACGTTCTCCCGGGTGAAGGTGTGCCGCCGGCGCAGCTCCTCCGCCCAGGGGGCGTGCTTCTGGAGCTCCGGCTCCGCCGACGGGTCCCCGCCGGCAGCCAGCACCTCCCCCAGCCGGGCCAGCTCGCCCTTCAGCCGGGCGGGCAGCACCGCGAGGCCCATGACCTCGATGAGGCCGATATTCTCCTTCTTAATGTGGTGCAGCTCGCTGTGGGGGTGGTAGAGGCCCATGGGGTGCTCCTCCGTGGTGATGTTGTTGCGCAGCACCAGATCCAGCTCATATTTCCCCTCCCGCATCCGTGCGATGGGGGTGATGGTGTTGTGGGGCTCCCCGCCGGTCTCGGCGAAGATGAAGGCGGCCTCGTCGGTGTAGCCCCGCCAGGCGGCAAGGATCCGGTCCGCCAGCTCCACCAGCCGCCCGTCGTCCCCGCACCGCAGGCGCAGCACGGACATGGGCCACTTGACGATGCCCGCCTCCACGTCCTCAAAGCCGGAGAAGCACACCGTCCGCTCCACCGGGGCCCGCTCCATGGCAAAGGTATAGCGCCCCCCCTGGAAGTGGTCGTGGCTGAGGATGGAGCCTCCCACAATGGGCAGGTCCGCGTTGGAACCCACGAAGTAGTGGGGGAACTGGATGACAAAGTCCAGCAGCTTGCGGAAAGCGGAGCGGTCGATCTTCATGGGCACATGCCGGCCGTTGAAGACAATGCAGTGCTCGTTGTAGTAGACATAGGGGGAGTACTGAAAGAACCAGCCGCTGCCGTCGATGGTGACGGGGATGATCCGGTGGTTCTGCCGGGCGGGGTGGTTCATCCGGCCGGCGTAGCCCTCGTTCTCCCGGCAGAGCTGGCACTTGGGGTAGCCGCTCTGGGGGGCCAGCTTGGCGGCGGCAATGGCCTTGGGGTCCTTCTCCGGCTTGGAGAGGTTGATGGTGATGTCCAGATCGCCGTACGCTGTGGGGGTGACCCACTTCACGTCCTTGGCGATGCGGTAGCGGCGGATGTAGTCCGTATCCTGGCTGAACCGGTAGTACCAGTCCGTGGCGGCCCGCCGGTCCTCCGCCGCCCGGCGGGCGAACTGCTCCGTCACCCAGCTGGGCCGGGGGGTGAGCACCCCCATGAGCCTGGTGTCAAAGAGATCCCGGCTGGTGACGTCCCCCTCCGTGACGCCCCGCTTGACGGAGAACTCCACCAGGGCGGCAAGAATCTCCTCCAGGGGCAGGTCGGGGACCTGCTCCGGCTCCTGGTACTCCTGGAGCTCCATGGCCTGCAGCAGGCCGTTGACGGCCCAGGCGCGGTCCGCCGCCTCGATCAGTCCCGTGCGGACACCGTAGTCCGCCAGGGCGGCTATGTAATAGGAGATGCAGGTGTCAATCATTGTGAATTCCCCCTTTTTCAAATCGCCGCGCGCGCTCACACCAGCCGCACGCCGCCCACCGGCCGGATGGTCAGCACATGGCACATTCCGGCCCCCAGGACCCGCTCCATCTCCGCCTTGAAGCCCTCCAGCATATCCAGGGGCACGAAGGCCTGGATGGTGCCCGCGAAGCCCCCGCCGTGGACCCGGCAGGCCCCGCGGCCGCCCAGCAGCCGCTCCGCCAGACTCAGGGCCACGGCCACCTCCTGATGGGCCTTGTACCCGGCGGGGACCACGTTCTGCAGATAGCGCCAGCTGGAGAGGCCGGAGGCCCGGACCAAATCCAGAAAAGCGCCGAAGTCGTTTCGCCGCAGGGCCTCCACCTGCCCGGCCACCCGGCGGTTCTCATCGTAGATGTGAACCGCCCGCAGCACGGCCCGGTCCCCCGCCTTCTGCCGCAGCAGGGGCAGGGCGGCGTAGAAGTCCTCCTCCGCCACCTCCCGCAGGACCTTTTTGCCGAAGTGGGCGCAGACCGCCCCCAGCTCGGCGGGGACGGCGGCGTACTCGTCCGTCAGGTCCGCGTGGTCCGCGCCGCTGTCGATGATGCACAGGGCGTGCCCGGCGGCAGCGAAGTCGAAGTCCACCTTCTCCACCACCGGGTGGTCGTTGTCGGCAAAGTCGATGGTCACCATGCCGCCCACGGAGGCCCCCATCTGGTCCAGCAGGCCGCTGGGCTTGCCGAAATAGACGTTCTCCACGTACTGGCCGATCTGGGCCAGCTGGACGCTGTCGCAGCGGCCCTCAAAAAAGAGGCTGTTGAAGATGCTGCCCAGCAGCACCTCGTAGGCGGCGCTGGAGCTCAGGCCGCTGCCCTTGAAGACGCTGGAGGTGATGTACGCGTTGAAGCCCTCCAGCCGGCAGCCCTGCCGGGCGAACCAGGCGGCGGCGCCCCGGAGGATGGCCCGGGAGGTGTTGCGCTCCTCCGGGCGCATCTCCAGATCCCCCAGCTCCATCACGTCCAGAGGGAAGCCCTCGCTCTGGATGCGGATGACGTCCTCGCCGTTGGGGGCCACGGCGGCGATCACGTCCAGGTTGATGCTGCCGGCCAGGACCCGGCCGTGCTGGTGGTCGGTGTGGTTGCCCCCGATCTCCGAGCGGCCGGGGGCGGAGAACACCGCCGCCCGCTCATAGGGTCCGAAGTGCTCCTCCAGCCCCTGGAGCAGGGCCTGATACCGGGGAATCTGCCGTCCGGCGGCGGAACCGTACAGGCCGGCAATCGCCGCCGCCAGCTTTTCAAAATCAGTCGCGGGGGAAAATGTATACTTCATAGCTGCCTCCAGAAAAAGAATGCGGTATCAACGATTAAACTGATTTATTATAAAACCTCTTCCTGCGTTTGAACATAGATTTTTTAAGCAGATTTTGCTCACTTTTAGTCAGCGGCCCCGCCGCCCCCCGCATCTCCGCCCTTCTCCCCGGCGGCGCGGCACCGGGCGGCGTACTGCCGGGGGGAGACGCCCTTGACGTCCTTGAAGGCCCTGGAGAAATAGAAGGGGTCTTCAAAGCCCACCGAATTGGAGATCTCCTGGATGGAGCAGCCGGTGCTCTCCAGCAGAGCGCAGGCCCGCTCAATGCGGTACTCCAGCAGAAAGCGCTTGGGCGAGATCTGGAAGCGCTTGACAAACCGGCGGTAGAGGCTGGAGTGGCTGACGGAGGCGTAAGCCGCCAAGCCCTCCACGGTGATGGGCTCCTCGTAGTGGTGGATCATGTACTCCGCCGCCAGCTGGGCGCAGTCCGGGGTCTCCCCCTTCAGCGCCGTCTTCCGCCGGGCGGTGCGCACCAGATAGGACAGCAGGCTGTACAGCCGCGCCGTCATCTCCAGGCTCTCCCAGGGGGCGGTGCCGCAGCTCTGGTACACCGCCTCCATCAGCGCGCGCAGCTCCCCCTCCTCCCCGCCCCGGAGCACCGGCTCCTCCGGCGTGAAGTCCGTCTGTCCCACGTACCCCCCGGCGTCCAGGCCGCTGAAGCCCACCCACACGTACTCCCAGGGCGACTCCCCGTCGGCGCAGTAGTGGATGGTAGTATTCGGGTAGATCAGAAAGGTGTCCCCCGCGACCAGCTCATAGCGATGGCCCCGGCATGTGAACACACCCCGCCCCCCCACCACGTGGTGGAGCAGGAAGTGGCTGCGCACGCCTGGGCCCCAGCCATATCCGGGAGAGCACTGTTGACAGCCCGTATTCTGGACATAGAGTGATGCCGTCCGGCGTTCCAGCTTCATGGAATGTTTATAGATATTGCTCGTGTGGTTTTGCATTGACATCTCCCCTCCTCTCAGCTAACCTGCCCGGGCTGACGGGCAGCGGGAGGCCATAAGGGGCGCCTCCCGTTTGCTTTATTATACATGAAAAATCACCAGTTTGTCCACAACTTCTGTTAAATCTGACGGAAAAACAAAAAAATTTTTCTTTTTGACCAGACATATTTCCCTCATTTTGTGAATTTTGCCGGGAAAATGCCCGCCTCCCGCGGAAAATACCGGCACTGTGCCCGCCTGCCGCCGGTTGACTTTTCAAGGGCATCGTGCTATCATGCTAAAGTATAAAAGCACACAGAAGGAGGCCGCCCCATGGACGTGTTTCACAACGAGGGTTCCGCCCTGCTGGTCCAGGCCATTCTGGCGCTGCGGACGGAGGAGGAGTGCCGGGCGTTTCTGGAGGATCTGATGACCGGCCGGGAGATTCAGGACTGCTCCCAGCGGGTCCTGGTGGCCAAGCTGCTGCGGGAGGGACTGGTCTACAGCCGCATCGCCGGGGCCACCGGGGCCAGCAGCGCCACCATCAGCCGGGTCAACCGCTGCTGCACTTACGGCGCGGGGGGCTACGGCACGGTACTGGAGCGGCTGGAGCAGGCCGCCGCGAAGCAATAGAGGGAAAGGACGTGTCTATGCTGGATCTGCAAACCCTGCGCCCGGAGGAGCGGGCCGGGCTGCGCCTGCGGGCGCTGTACCGCCGCCGGGGCTATCTGCCCTACCGCATGAGCCGCTTTGAGCCCTACGACCTGTACGCCCGCAACAAGAGCTTTCTGGTCAGCGAGCATATCCTGACCTTCACCGACACCGACGGCCGCCTCATGGCCCTCAAGCCGGACGTGACCCTCTCCATCGTCCGCAGCGCCCCCGGCGGCGGGACCACCCAGAAGGTCTACTACCAGGAGAACGTCTACCGCACCTCCCCTGCCGCCGCCGGCTACCGGGAGATTCCCCAGGCGGGGCTGGAGTGCATCGGCAGCCTGGATCTTCTGGACGTGGCCGAGGTGCTGGAGCTGGCGGCAGAGAGTCTGGCCCTGCTCAACGGCGGCTATCTGCTGGAGCTGGGCCACGCGGGGGTGGTCTCCGCCCTGCTGGAGGGTCTGCCGGAGAACGCGCGGCCCGGCGCACTGGAGGAGCTGGGGCGGAAGAACACCGCCGCCCTCCGCGCCCTTTGCGCCCAGGCCGGGGCGGACCCCGCCCAGGCGGAGCGGCTGTGCCGCCTCGCCCAGCTCCACGGAACCCCCGGGGAGGTCCTGCCCCAGCTCTCCCGGCTGGCGGGGAGCGCCGCCGGGGAGGCCCAGGCGGAGCTGGGCCGGCTATGCGCCCTTCTGGAGCGCCGGGCGCCGGCGGAGCGGCTCCGGCTGGACTTCTCCATTGTCAACGACATGCGCTACTACAACGGCGTCATCTTCCGGGGCTGCCTGCCGGGGCTTGCCAGCGGCGTGCTGGCCGGCGGGCGGTACGACAACCTCTTGCGCCGTATGGGCAAGACCGGCGGGGCCGTGGGCTTCGCGGTGTACCTGGACCAGCTGGAGCGGCTGGAGGAGGAGGACGGATACGACGTGGACGTGCTGCTGCTCTACAGCCCCGGCGACGACCCCGCCGCCGTGTCCCGGCTGGCCGGTGAGCTGCGGGAGGAGGGCCGGAGCGTGCGCCTGGGGCGCAGCGCCCCGCCGGGCCTGCGCTGCAGGGAGACCCTGCGCTTCGGGGAAGGAGGCGGCCGGTCATGGACATGCTGAATATCGCCCTGCCCAAGGGCCGGCTGGGGGAGAAGGTCTACCGGCGCTTCAAGGCCGCCGGGTACCCCTGCCCCACCATTGAGGAGGAGAACCGGAAGCTGATTTTTGAGAATCCCGCCGCCGGCGTCCGCTACTTTTGGGTAAAACCCTCGGATGTGGCCATCTACGTGGAGCGGGGGGCCGCCGACGTGGGGGTGGCCGGGAAGGACATCCTGTTGGAGTACGGCCCCCAGGTCTACGAGCTGGCAGACCTGGGGCTGGGGCACTGCCGGATGTGCGTGGCCGCCCCCCGGGACTTCCGGGACCGGCCCGACCGGGTGCTCCGGGTGGCCACCAAGTTCCCCCGCATCGCCGCCGGGTACTACGCCTCCCTGAGCCGGGACATCGACATCATCCGCCTCAACGGCTCCATTGAGATCGCCCCCATTCTTGGCCTCAGCGACGTGATTGTGGACATCGTAGAGACCGGCAAGACCCTGCTGGAGAACGGCCTGGAGCCCAGGGAGACCATTGTGCCCATCTCCGCCCGGCTCATCGCCAACCGGGTGGGCTATACATTCAAGCACCTGTCCATCGACCGGCTGTGCCGCCGGCTGGAGGAGCAGGCATAGCAGAGAGGAGCATGCCTATGATTCGGATTATGGACGCGGGACGGACGCCCCCGGAGGAGATCCTGGCCCGGACAGAGGAGCGCCGGGACGTGTCCGCCGCCGTCTCCGCCATCATCGAGACCGTGCGGCGGGAGGGGGACCGGGCCCTGCGCCGGTACGCCCTGGAGCTGGACCACGCCCAGGTGGAAGATCTGGAGGTTCCCCCGGACCGGCTGGACCGGGCCCTGGCGGACCTGGACGGGGCGCTGCGGGCGGTGCTGGAGGAGGCGGCGGAGAACATCCGGGACTTCCACCGCCGCCAGATGCGCGCCAGCCTCGTGGCCGCGGAGCGGCCCGGCGTGGTGCTGGGCCAGAAGCTTACCCCCATCGCCCGCGTGGGGCTCTACATCCCCGGCGGCACCGCCGCCTACCCCTCCACGGTGCTGATGAACGCCATCCCCGCCAAAATCGCCGGGTGCCGGGAAATTGTCATGGTCTCGCCCCCCACCTGCGGCGGGGATGTGAATCCCGTCATTCTGGCCGCCGCCCGCATCGCCGGGGTGGACCGGGTCTTCCGCTGCGGCGGGGCCCAGGCCGTGGCGGCCCTGGCCTGGGGGACGGAGACGGTGCCCCGCGTGGACAAGATCACGGGCCCCGGCAGCGTCTTCGTGGCCGAGGCCAAGCGGCAGGTCTTCGGTCAGGTGGGCATCGACATGATCGCCGGCCCCAGCGAGATCCTGGTAGTGGCCGACGGCGGCAGCGACCCCCGCTGGGTGGCCGCCGACCTGCTCAGCCAGGCGGAGCACGACAAAAACGCCAGCGCCGTGCTCATCACCGACGCTCCCGCTCTGGCCCAGGCCGTGGCGGAGGAGCTGGAGCGCCAGCTGGCGGACCTGCCCCGACAGGAGATCGCCCGGGCCTCCCTGGAGGCCAACGGGAAGATCATCCTTACCGGGAGCATCCCCGAGGCCGTCGCCATCGCCAACCAGCTGGCCCCGGAGCACCTGGAGCTGTGCGTGGACAGTCCCTTCGACTACCTGGACCAGGTGGAAAACGCCGGGTCCGTCTTCCTGGGCCGCCACTGCCCGGAGGCCCTGGGGGACTATCTGGCGGGGCCCAACCACACCCTGCCCACCGGCGGCTCCGCCCGCTTCGCCAGCCCCCTGGGGGTGGACGACTTCGTGAAGAAGTCCCAGTTCCTCTACTACACTCCCCAGGCCCTACAGGACGCCGCCGGCAGCATCGCCGCCCTCGCCCGGCAGGAGGGCCTGGAGGGCCACGCCCGCAGCGCCCTGGCCCGGGGGCAGGGCGGCCGGTAGGCGCACCTTTTCCCGCTGCCGGGAGAAAACCGGATCATATAGCCGACACACATCCGGGCAAAACGCCCTTTTGCCCGCCACTTTTAGGAGTTTCTATGAGCAGATTTTTAAGCGCGCGGTTTCAGGCCCTGGAGGCCTATGTACCCGGGGAGCAGCCCCAGGACATGCAGTATATCAAGCTCAACACCAACGAATCCCCCTTTCCCCCCGCCCCGGCGGTGCGGGAAGCGCTGAACGCGGCGGAAATTGACCGGCTCAACCTCTACCCCGACCCGGAGGGCAGGGCCCTGCGGGAGAAGCTGGCGGACTTCTACGGCGTGGGGGTGGAGAACGTCTTTCTGGCCAACGGCTCCGACGAGCTGCTGAACTTCTTCTTCATGGCCTTCTGCGACCGGGACAGGCCCGTGGCCTATCCCGCCGTCAGCTACGGCTTTTACCCCGTATACGCCAGCCTGTACGGCCTGCCCGCCCAGGAGGTCCCCCTGCGGGAGGGCTTCCGGCTGGAGCCGGCGGACTACTGCGGCATCGGGAAGAACGTGGTCATCGCCAATCCCAACGCCCCCACCGGCCGGGCCATCGGCGCGGCGGACATCGCACGCATCGCAGAGAGCAACCCGGACCACGTGGTCCTCATCGACGAGGCCTACATCGACTTCGGCGGGGAGAGCTGCCTGCCTCTGACAAAGAAGTACGAGAACCTGCTGGTGTGCCAGACCTTCTCCAAGTTCCGCTCCCTGGCGGGGGGCCGGCTGGGCTTCGCCGTGGGCAGCCCGGCGCTGATCGGGGACCTGGACAGGATCCGCTACTCCACCAACTCCTACAACATCAACCGCCTGACCATGGCCGCCGCCATCGCCACCATTGACAGCCACGGCTACTACGCCGCCAACAGCCGCCTCATCCAGGAGAACCGGGCCTATACGGCGGCGGCGCTGGACGCGCTGGGCTTCGAGACCCTGCCCAGCCTGGCCAACTTCATCTTTACCCGCTGTCCCCAGGTGGAGGGCGGGCGGCTCTACCGGGAGCTGAAGGCCCGGGGCGTGCTGGTGCGGCACTGGGACAAGGCGGAGATCGCCGACTGGTGCCGGGTCACCATCGGCTCCCGCGGACAGATGGACGTGTTTTTGGAGAAGGTCCGGGAGATTGTAAAGGAGGCGGCCCATGCGGACAGCTGAGATCGCCCGCCGGACGGCGGAGACGGACGTCCGGCTCCGGCTGGAGCTGGACGGCACGGGGGAGAGCCGGGTCAGCACCGGCTGCGGCTTTCTGGACCACATGCTGACCCTCTTCGCCCGCCACGGACGCTTTGACCTGGAGATCACATGCCAGGGCGACACCTTCGTGGACGACCACCACACGGTGGAGGACGTGGGTATCTGCCTGGGGGACGCCTTCGCCCAGGCTCTGGGGGACAAGCGGGGCGTGGCGCGCTACGGCTCTGCGCTGCTGCCCATGGACGAGGCCCTGATCCTCACCGCCGTGGACCTCAGCGGCCGGGGGATGCTGTGCTGCGAGCTCCGCATCCCCGCCCAGAAGGTGGGCACTTTCGACACGGAGCTGGCGGAGGAATTTTTCATCGCCCTGGCCCGCCGGGGGGACATGACCCTCCACATCCGCCAGCTGGCGGGGAACAACAGCCACCACATCATTGAGGGGGCCTTCAAGAGCCTGGCCCGCTCCCTGGGGGCGGCGGCGGCCATCGACCCCCGGTTCTCCCAGGAAATTCCCTCCACCAAGGGGGTGCTGTAGGTGATCGCCATCATCGACTACGGCGTGGGCAATCTGTTCTCGCTGAAAAGCTCCTTCGCCGCCATCGGCGCGGACACTGTTGTCACCGGCGACCCGGCCGTTATCCGCGGCGCGGACAAGCTGGTCCTCCCCGGCGTGGGGGCCTTCGGCGACGCGGCGGCGCTGCTGCGCCGGAACCGCCTGGACCAGCTGGTCCGGGAGGAGACCGCCTCCGGGAAGCCCCTGCTGGGCATCTGCCTGGGGATGCAGCTGCTGTTCGACTACAGCCTGGAGTACGGCCGCCACCAGGGCCTGGGCCTGATCCCCGGCTCTGTGCGCCCTATCCGGGACTACATTCCGGCGGCGTACAAGACGCCTCACATCGGCTGGAACGCCCTCCGCTTCCCCGCCGGACAGCCGGTGAGCCCGCTGTTCCGGCACATCCGGGAGGGGGCGTGCGTGTACTTCGTCCACTCCTTCTGCGCCGCGGAGTGCGAACCGCACGTCATCGCCTCGGCGGAGTACGGGGCGGAGCTGACGGCGGCGGCGGCCCGGGAGAACGTGTACGGCGTACAGTTCCACCCGGAGAAGAGCGGAGACGCTGGCCTGCACATCCTGCGGGCCTTCTGTGAGCTGTAAGGAGGGCGAACCATGCTTATTTTTCCCGCAATTGACCTGAAGGACGGCAAAGCGGTCCGTCTCCGCAGGGGCGACTTCTCCACCGTCCACCAGGTGGCGGACGACCCCCTGGAGACCGCCAGGACCTTCTGCGCCGCCGGGGCCCGGTACCTCCACATGGTGGATCTGGACGGGGCACGGGACGGCATCCGGAAAAACAGCGCCATCGTCAGGGCGGCGGCGTCCGCCGGGCTGCGGATCGAGCTGGGGGGCGGCATCCGGTCCGCGGCGGACCTGGAGGCGGTCTTCGCCCTGGGCGTCTGGCGAGCGGTCATCGGCTCCGCCGCCGTCAGCCGGCCGGACTTCGTCCGCGAGGCCCTGGCCGCCTGGGGCCCGGAGCGCATCGCCGTGGGCGTCGACGCCAAGGACGGCCTGGTCCGCACCGCCGGCTGGGAGGAGAACGCCGGAGTGGACTACCTGGCCTTCGCCCGGCAGATGGAGGACCTGGGCGTCCGGCACATCATTTTCACCGACATCGACACCGACGGCGTCCTCGCCGGCCCCGCCTTTGACCGGCTGGAGGCCCTGCAGAAAACGGTCTCCTGCGCCATCACCGCCTCCGGCGGAGTGTCCTCCAACGCCGATCTGCGCGCCCTCCGGGACCAGGGGCTCTACGCCGCCATCGTGGGCAAGGCCTGGTACGCCGGGGCGGTGGATTTGGCCCAGGCCGTGGAGGAAGGAGGCCCCCAGTGATCACCAAGCGCATCATCCCCTGCCTGGACGTGAAGGACGGCCGGGTGGTCAAGGGGGTCAACTTCCTGGGCCTGGCGGACGTGAGCTCCCCGGTGAAGCTGGCGTCCTTCTACTCCGGCTGCGGCGCGGACGAGCTGGTATTTTACGACATCACCGCCTCCGCCGAGGGCCGGGCCCTGTTTACCGGCATTCTCCGGGAGGTGGCCTCCACCGTCTTCATCCCTCTCACCGTGGGGGGCGGCATCAACACGGTGGAGGACTTCGACCGGGTGCTGAAATGCGGTGCGGACAAGGTCAGCGTCAACTCCGGGGCCCTCCGGGACCCCGGCCTCATCCCGGCGGCGGCGAAGAAATACGGCGACCAGTGCGTGGTCCTCAGCGTAGATGCCAAGCGCGTGGACGGGCGCTTTCGGGTGTTCGCCAAGGGCGGCCGGGTGGACACGGGCCTGGACGCCGTCCAGTGGATCAAATCCTGCGCCGCCAACGGCGCCGGGGAGATCGTTCTCAACAGCATCGACACCGACGGGGTGAAGCAGGGCTTCGACCTGGAGATGCTGGCGGCGGTGTGCGGCGCGGTGGATGTGCCGGTGATCGCCTCCGGCGGCGCCGGGTGCACGGACCACTTCAAGCAGCTCTTCCACGCCCTGCCCAAGGTGGACGCGGGCCTGGCGGCCTCCATCTTCCACTTCGGCGAGGTGTCCATCCCGGATCTGAAGCGGGCTCTGGCGGCGGACGGCGTCAATATGCGGCTGTGACCGGCGGGGCAAGAAGGAGGCATACCAGCATGGACATACTGCGCTTTACATGCGCCGGCATGCGGGACGGCGGGACGTTTCCCGCCGTCCACACCGGGCGGGGGGAGGACCGCTCTCCCCCGTTTTCCATCCAGAACTTGTCGCCGGCGGCGAAAACCCTGGCCATCACCCTGGAGGACGTCTCCCACCCCCTCTTCAAGAATTTCACCCACTGGCTGATCTGGAACATCCCCGCCGGGCCGGAGATCCCCGGCGCCATCCCCGCCGGCCGGTTGGTCCCCGGCCTGGGCCGGCAGGGTCTGGGCTACGGCCTCTTCCGCTACGCCGGCCCCAAGCCCCCGCAGGGAAAGCGGCACATGTACCGCCTCACGGTATACGCGCTGGACAGCGAAATCGACCTGCCCTTCCCGCCGGTGAAACGCCGCTTTATCCGGCTGGCCGAGGCGCATATTCTCCAGCAGGGCAGCATAACCTGCTCGTTTACATCTTAATACGCTTGCCCAGCGGGGAGCACCATGCCGCTGCCTGGCAGAAATACCGGAACGGCAGCGGTTTTTGTCTCCAAGCTACATTTCTATCGGGCACGTTTTGTAGTCAAAAACGTGCGATTATCGTCATCAGGAGGACACCCATGCTGAACATCGACGAGCTGAAATACGACAGCCACGGCCTGATCCCCGCCATCGTGGTGGATGCCTCTACCCAAAAGGTGCTGACCCTGGCCTATATGAACCGGGAGAGCCTGGCTGTCTCCATGGAGGAGGGCCGGACCTGCTTCTGGTCCCGGTCCCGCCGGGAGCTGTGGCGGAAGGGGGAGACCAGCGGAAATGTCCAGCACATCGTGGACATCACCGCCGACTGCGACCGGGACGCCCTGGTCGTCCGGGTGGACAAGGAGGGTCCCGCCTGCCACCTGGGGACGGATTCCTGCTTCAACCAGCGGGTTTTCGAGGGGGACCGGGGGGAGCCCTTCTCTGTGGAGGGCCTGTACCGGCTGCTCCAGGGCCGGAAACGAGACCTGCCCGCGGGCTCCTACACCACCTACCTCTTCCAGAAGGGCGTCGACAAGATGCTTAAAAAGGTGGGCGAGGAGTGCACCGAGGTCATCATCGGCGGCAAGGCCGGGGACCGGGCGGAAACGGTCTACGAGATCGCGGACCTCATGTACCATGTGATGGTGCTGATGGTGGAGATGGGCATCTCCGTGGAGGACATACGCGCCGAGCTTGCCTCCCGCCACGTCATCGACCACAAGGTGAAACAGGAGAAGATGACCCCATGATCCTCCAGAATCTCCACACCCACACCGTCTTCGGCGACGGGGCGGGCACGCCGGAGCGGATGGCCCGCCGGGCACTGGCGGCGGGGTGCGCCTCCCTGGGCTTCTCCGAGCACAGCCCCCTCCCTCCCGGCCGGGACCCGGACGGCTGGACCATGGCGGCGGAGGAGGAGGCCGCCTACCGCGCGGAGGTCCTCCGTCTGCGCCGGCACTTCCAGGGGCGGCTGGGCGTCTTTCTGGGCCTGGAGCAGGACTACGACTCGCCGCCGCCCCGTTGGGACTACGACTACCTCATCGGCTCCGTCCACACCGTGGAGCGGGACGGCGCGTTCCTCTCCGTGGACAACACCGCCGAGGAGCTGTCGGAGGCCATCGACGGCCACTTCGGCGGCGACGGCCTGGCCCTGGCCCTGGCCTACTTTGACCGGGCGGGGCAGGTTGCGGAGCGGACCGGGTGCCAGATTGCGGGCCACTTCGACCTGGTGACCAAGCTCAACCGGGACGGGCGGTTCTTCGACGAGGAGGACCCCCGCTACATCCGGGCGGCCCTGGAGGCCCTGGAGGCCGTCCTGGCCCGCGACGTGATCTTCGAGATCAACACCGGGGCCGTGGCCCGTGGGTACCGGCCCCTCCCCTACCCCGCCCCCTTCCTGCTCCGGGCCATCCGGGAGCGGGGCGGGCGGGTGTGCATCTCCAGCGACTGCCACAGCCCCTCCGCCCTCCTCTTCGCCTTTCCCCAGGCGGCCCGGCTGGCCATGGAGTGCGGCTTCCGGGAAACCTGGGTGCTCACAGACGCTGGCTTCCAGGCCGTGGGCCTGGAGGACTTCCTGGCGGAGGCGGAAGCCCCCCGTCCAGGTCCCCTGGGGCGGCTGCTGCGAAGCCTGTAAAGCAACAAAAGGAGACGCTTTTGCGCGTTTACCGTGCGCAAAAGCGTCTCTTTATATCCCCGTCCGCTCCCTATTTCAGAGCCGCGGCCTGGAGCTCGTCGAAAGCGGCCATGCACTCGTCCACAGAAGCGCCGCCCAGCAGCTCCCGGACGATCAGGCAGGTGTTGCCCCATTGCTCCACCCGCATGCCCGCGTTGGAGCCCAGGACATAGACCCCCTCCTCAATCCGGTCGCTGAGGGGCTGCAGGGCGGGAACACAGTCCACCTTCACATTTTTGGAGGGGGAGATGACCCGGTTGGTCTCCGCGTAGAGCTGAAGCGCCTCGTCGGAGGTCATCACCTCCAGCGCCCGTAGCGCGTCCTCCCTGTGCTCCGCCCTGGCGCCGATGCCGAAGCCGGTTGTGGATACTACCGGCATCCGGCCCCGGCTGCTGGGGAAGCCGATGACCTGCATCGTAAAATCCGTCTTCCCGTAGGCGGTCTCCGTGTTGGCCGCGCCCCAGTAGGCCATGACGATGGGGACCCTCCCGGCCAGAAAGTCCGGGCCCTCCGCCTCGATGGCCTCGCTGACAAGGGCCTTTTCCGCGTCAATATACCCCCGGTCGATGAGCTCCTGGAGGAACTGGAAGCCGGAGCGCATATAGTCGCTGTATCTGGCCTCCCCGCTGTTGAGGGCGGCGATCTCCGCCTCCACGTTTCCGCCGTTGTACAGGTCCGCGTAGGCCTGGGCAAAGACGAAGGTCTCCAGCCACCAGCGGTTGGCCCCCACCGGGGTCTCAATCCCATTCTCCTTGAACACCCGGCAGCACTCCAAAAACTCCTCCGGCGTCTCCGGCAGCTCCAGCTGGTACTGGTCGAACAGGTCCTTGTTGACGAACAGCCCGTAGGCCACCACCTCCTGGGGGATGGCCACCAGCTTCCCGTCCACCGTGTTGGCGGCGAGGACGATCTCCCGCAGGTTCTGCACGCTCTCCAGCTCTGACAGATCCATCAGCGCGCCCTCGGCGCCCAGCGCCATGAGGGTGTCCGGGTTGAGCAGGTACAGATCGTCCATATTGCTGCGGACCCGGTCCAAGGTAACATCGTCGTAGGTTTTGTCCTGGTAGTCCTCCGCCGTGTAGGTCCTGTATACCATGGTCACGCCCAGCTGCTCCTCCGCCATCATGACCGTCAGATCCGAGGCGGTCCGGGCCACATTTTCCGCCTCGGGGTCCATCTTCTCCATGGGGCTGAACAGGTTCACCACCCGCTCCTCCTTCTTCTCACGGGGGAGCAGGTTGGTGGGATCCTCGTGCTTCCCGCAGGCGGCCAGGGCCAGCACCGCCAGCGCCGCCAGACCGGCGGCCGCCCGCCGCCATCGGCCTTTCCGCCCGCGTCCGCCTATGACCGTTCTTTCGTGGTACATTGTCTGATCACTCTCCTCAAAAGCTCCATATCCAGGGGCTTGGCCACATGGGCGCTCATGCCGGCATCCAGCGCCGCCTTTTCGTCCTCGGCAAAGGCGTTGGCCGTCATGGCGATGATGGGGATAGAGGCCGCGTCCGCCCTCTCCAGAGCGCGGATGGCCCGGGAGGCCTCGTGGCCGTTCATCACCGGCATCTGGACGTCCATCAAAATGGCGTCAAACTCCCCCTCCGCCGCCCGCTGGAAGCGCTCCAGCGCCAGGCGGCCGTTCTCCACAATCTCACAGGAGGCCCCCTCGATCTCCAGCAGCTCCGCGAGGATTTCCGCGTTGATGGCGTTGTCCTCGGCGGCCAGGAAGCGCAGGCCCCGCAGATCGGCGGGCGCCCCGGCCTCCGGAAGGAGGACCTCGCTGGGCTCCGCCCACAGCTCCGCCGCCTTCTCCCGGAAGGCAGCGGCAAAAAAGGGCTTTGTAAGGACGGCCGCGGGACCCAACCGCCCCAGGGCCTCCTCCACCCCCTCCCCGTCCAGCTCCGCCAGAAGCACCATGGGGACGTTCTCCGGCAGCAGCTCCCGCAGCGCCAGGGCGGCCGGAAGGCCGCAGCTCTCCCAGTCCAGCAGGACCAGCTGGCAGTCCCCGCCGCCGCCCATCCAGGCAGCGGCCTCCTCCGCTCCGGAGACGGCCATAAGCCGGATGCCGGTGTCCTCCGTGAGGGCCAGGATGTTCTCCCGGCTCTCCGGGTCCCCGTCCACCAGCAGGACGCAGGAGATGCCCCGCTTCTCCCAGAACTGCCGGTCCGCCCGGGCCTCCTGGACGCGCAGCTCCAAATCCACCTGGAACAGGGAGCCCCGGTTCACCTCGCTGGAAACCTTGATGGTCCCGCCCATGAGCTCTACAATGCTCTTGGTGATGGCCATGCCCAGACCAGTGCCCTGGACCTTGTTGGTGGTGCTGTTCTCCGCCCGGGTGAAGGCGTCGAAGATGATCTCCAGGTACTCCGGCGTCATGCCGTAGCCGTTGTCCTCCACCTCGATGCGGATGTGCTCATACTGGCTGGAGCGCTGCTTGAGGCCGATGATGCGCAGCCAGATACTGCCCCCCTCCGGCGTGTACTTCACAGCGTTGGAGAGGAGGTTGATCAAAATCTGGTTGATCCGGGTCTCGTCCCCCACCAGGTACTCGTGGCGGACCCCCGTCACCTCCAGGTGGAACGCCTGTCCCTTGGCCTTCGCCATGGGCTGGATGATCGCCTCCACGGAGGAGACCACGTCGTTGAGGGCAAACTCCTCCAGGTTGAGCACCACCTTCCCGCTCTCGATCTTGGAGACGTCCAGGATGTCGTTGATCAGGCTGAGCAGATGCTGGCCGGAGGCCACGATCTTCTTCGTATAGGCCCGCACCTTGGCGGGGTTCTCCGCGTCGGTGGCCAGAAGGGTGGTAAAGCCCAGCACCGCGTTCATGGGGGTGCGGATGTCGTGGGACATGTTGGAGAGGAAGGTGGTCTTGGACTCGCTGGCAATCTGGGCGGCCCGGAGGGCCTCGGACAGCTGCTGGCTGTGGAGCCTGCGCTCCTCCTCCTGCTCCCTGTGCAGCTTATTCTGCTGCCGCCAGCTGAGATAGTAGAAGAGGATGCACAGCAGAAAAGCGATCAGCATCGCGGCCACCACGATGAAAATGTTTTGGTTGACGGCCCGGCCCTCCTGCTGGATGGCCTCCACGGGCACGTAGCCCACCAGAAAGACGGTTCCGCCGTTCACCGGCCACATATAGTTGAGGGCGTTCCTGCCCCGGATGTCGTGGTAAAAGAGGATGTTCTCCCCCTGCTCCAGACAGTCCTCCACCTCCGCCTGGATGGCCGCGTCCTGAATGCTGTTGGCCCGGTAGAAGTCGGCCAGGTTCAGGTGCCCCGCGTTCCGCTGCCCCATCCCCTTGGGCTTGAGGACAAACCGCCGGCTCTCCGCGTCCATGATATACAGGGATGCCTGCTTGTTGTAGAATCCGCCGGGCAGGGCTCTGTCCACGGCGTCGTAGACGTACTCGGCGTAGAGCGTCCCGATGGTCCGCCCGTCCCGCTCGACGGGGCACTTGATGGTGTAGGACCAGGTACCCATGTGGTTGATGTAGGACTGGGACACCGGCATGCCGTTCACGGTTCCCCCCGCGGAGAAGTCCAGGCCTTCCTCGGTAAACCGCTCCCCGGTGTTGGAGATGCCCTCGGCCCTCCCGGCGAGGATCAGCGCCATCTTCGACACCGTCTGATTCCGCTCATAGGTGCGCACATAGGCCTCCGGGTCCTCCACCCTGGCGATCTCCTGGGCGATCAGTGCCTGGAACTCCGCCTCACTGTGGAGAATCGCCTCAATGGTACACTGGATGAGATCCAGACTCTCGCTGAGGTTCTGAATGGCCGAGGCGGACATCTCCCGGGTGATCCTCCGGGCAACCTGATGCACAACCGCCCCCAATATACAAAAAACCAAGACGATGGAGAGGAACAGGGTCAGCCCTCTCCGCCTTTCCTTCTGGTTCGATTTCCTATTCATTGGCAATCTCCATTCCGGCTCCCTGGAAGCGCCGTGCCCGGTAGGCTCCCGCAAAAAGCTCTCCAGACGATGGTAGGACGGGCGGCATACAGCGCCCGCACCTTATTATACTATTTTTATCAGACGGGTGTCAATAGTTTCCAAGGGGGCGGAGGGGGAAATCCGCCGGCCGCCGCGCGGGGATAGAGAAGGGCCCCGGAGGCATGGCAAGCCTCCGGGACCTCTGCTGTTTTCCCCGTTCCCACCCTCGCCGCGCCGGTCAACGCATGGTTGTACCCTGTCTATTCCCGGTGGGGTAACAGTACGGCTGTATTGGTGCTGGACCTGTCCGTGCATCAGGGATTCGAACCCCGCTTCGCGGGCGCCCCGGCCCGCGTCCATACGGCTGCGGTTCCTCTCATAACCATGTCCGGCTGCATGCTCCGCCGGAAGGAGCGCACGTTCGCCCCGGCGCGGCTACCTGTCGCTCAGAGCAGCTCCGTGGTCCAGTTGGCGGCCTGGATGGCGTTGTCCACCTCCCGCAGCCGGCAGGCCAGCTCGTCCGCCCGCTTCCGGTACACCGGCACGGGGACGGAGCTGCAGATCTTGATCTCTGAGCGGGTGGAGCGGCGGGTGAGGCTGCTGGCGCAGGTGAGAAAATTCCGGTAGGTCCCCGCCCGCAGCTTCAGGCAGTCCCGGCGGGCCAGCAGCTCCGTCAGGGTCCCGGCCTCCGTGCGGGTCTCGCAGTTGGTGCGGTTGATGCGGGCCATCATCTCCTCCAGCTGGGCCGCACAGGCCTCGTACTCCTCCAGCAGGGCCACCGGGTCCTCGGCGGGGGCCTCCCCCTCCTGGACGGTGGCGTTGTCATACAGGCGGGCGGCCAGCTGCTCCATCCGCTTTTGCAGGTCGGCGCGGAGCTGCAGGGCTTCGGCAAGCTTCATGGATATGGGCTCCCTTCTGAAAAATCTGCGATTTCTTTCGACTCTGCTCAGTATAGCAGGGGCGGCGGCGCGCGTCAAGGGGCGGGCTTTTGCCGGGGGAACAGCATGTAACGTTTTGCGAAAAGAATATCGGGGAAAATGCCCCGCTTCCCGCCGCCCCTCTTTACTTCTCACCATCCCGTGATATAATATCCCATATGACTACACCAAACGGAGGAATCACAGACATGCTGGAAGTAGAGCTGAAAGCCGCGCTGACCCCGGAGCAGACCGCAGGACTGCCGGACCGTCTGGAGGCGATGGGATTCGCCGACAGCGCCCTGCTGCAGGAGACCGATCTGTACTGGAACGGCGGCGGCCGGGATTTTCGGGAGACCGACGAGGCCCTGCGGCTGCGGAGGGTGGCGGACCTGCGGACCCAAAAGGCCGAGAACCTGCTCACCTACAAGGGGCCCAGGCGGGACAGCCGGTCCAACACGCGGCTGGAGCACGAGACCAGTGTGGGCAGCATGGAGACGGCGCGGCAGCTGCTGGAGGCCCTGGGGTATCAGGCGGCGTACATTGTGGAGAAGCGGCGCCGGGAGTTCACCAGGGAGGGAATCACAGTCTGTCTCGACCAGGTTGCCGGCCTGGGGAACTACCTGGAGCTGGAGATTCTGCTGCGGGACGGGATGGACCGGGATGCGGCCATCGACCGGCTGCTGGCGCTGCTGGACAGCCTGGGCGTCAGCCGGGAGGCCCTGTGCCGCCGGTCCTACCTGGAGCTTCTGATTGCTGCGGACACGGTGCGGAAGTCCTCGTAGGGGATGTAGGGCTTTCCCAGGCCGGAGAGGAACTTTGCCAGCACATCGCGGGCGAAGACCGTGTCTGCCGCCTGGGCCATGTTCCGATCCGTAAAGCTGTCGCCGATGCCGATGGCGCGGTCGTACCGGTAGAGGGCCATCACGTCTGTCTTTTTCAGCAGCTCGTTGCCGTCGTCGTACTCCGAGACCAGCCGCATCCGGGGGCCGGAGACGTCCAGCTCCACCGCGTGCATCCCCAGGAGGCGGTCCCGGTAGGGGCTCATTTTCTGCTCCAGGAACTGCCGGATGCCGCCGGAGATCACCACCACCGGAATGTCCAGCTCCTCGCAGGTATCCAAAAACTCGTCGAACCCCGGCCGCAGGGGGACGCTCCGCACGTACGCCAGCAGCTCCGGCAGCAGGGACGACGGCGCGCCGTCATAGGCCCGGCGGACCACCTGGCTGAGGGTCACGTCCCCTCTGGCCAGCTTCTCGCTGTAGAGGGCGAACTCACCGGGATCGACAAACCGTTTCATCGCGCCGGCAAGGGTGTCCTCCATGGTGATGGTGCCGTCAAAATCCACGAATGCGATGGTCCTTTCCATAAAGCGCTCCTCTCTAATATCCGCGTATAACGTCCTGCGGGGCGGGGGTGACGCCCCCGCCCCGCTTGTTCGGGACCCTCAATTCATCAGATCAAAATTCTTCTTCAGATCCGGATGCAGGTGCCCCAGCATCCGCGCCAGCTCCGGGTGGTCCTTGGCGTACTCCACCACAGGTACCCCGGCCATGGCCGCGTCGATGGCCTGGCGCATGGACCTGGCCCCTGCCTCGCTGCCGTCCGGATGCCCGTGGACGCCGCCGCCGGCGGCCAGCATCACGTCCGTCCCCACCGCCTTGACGATGGGCTCCACCGCCAGCTGGGTGGTGCCGCCGGAGCAGGCGTACATCATGGGCTTGATGTTCCACCAGGGCTGGGTGAAGAACTTGAAGCTGCGGTAGAACAGCTTGTAGCTCACGGGGAACTTGCCGAAGGGGTGGCCGTTGATCTGGAAGTCGCCCCCCGCCAGCCGGGTGATCTTGCCGATGAGCAGGGGCGCGGCGATGCCCGTGTAGGTAGACCCTGCCATGGCCCCGGCAAAATTCACATGGGCCAGGATGGGCACGTTGATGTTCGGGTCGTCCGCCAGCATCTTCAGCGTATCGAAGCCGGTGGTGTATACGTTCACCATCAGGCAGTTGCCGCCGTACTCCAGCACCCGGTAGGCGTTGTCCCGGACCTTGCCCGTCTCATCGGAGATGTTCACGGCGTAGAGGCTGCGCTCGCCGGTCTCCTCGTAGACCCGCTTCTCGGCGGCCATGAACTTCCTCACCCGGTCCTCCAGGGGACAGAAGGGGCCGTCAGCCAGCATCAGCTCGTCGTCCTTGATCACGTCCACGCCGCCTCTGCAGGCCCGGTAGAACAGCTCCGCCCCCTCGTCGGCGGTCCAGCCGATGTTGGGCTTGATCATGGCGTTGAGCAGGGGCCGCTCCGGCACGCCCAGCACATCCCGCAACCCCTGGACGCCGAACTTGGGCCCCCGGAAGCCCTCGATCATCTTCCGAGGGAAGGCCACGTCGATGAGGCGGATCATGCCGGAGGCAGAGATGTTGCCGAACAGGACCGTCATCAGAGCGGACATGCTGGTGGAGAAATTGTGCGCGGGGTAGGCCAGCTGGATGATATACAGAGGGGGCTCGTCAGACATGTAGTCGCAGCCCGCGTCCGGGACCTCATAGAGGGCGACCAGCTTGGCCCCGAACCAGCGGGTCTTCTCCATAGAGTCCGCCCCCACCTTGATCCAGGTGCCGGTGGTCTGCTCGTCGGCAATGGCCATGGCCAGCCGCTCGATGTTGGAGGTCTTCACCTTGGCCTGGTAGGTGGCAATCACATAGCCGTCGTCAAAGGCCACCTCCGGGAACGCGTAGGTCAGATTTTCTTCCTCAAGCCTGCGGATCATCGCATCTCCTCCTTTTTCCGTTTACCGCTGGATATTCTGGAATACATCGTCAAAGGCCGCCAGGGTCTGGGCAATGGTGTCGTCATTGTCGGCCATGCTGGTGTAGATGCGGGAGCCCGCCAGGGTGATGACCCCGTTGGCCGTCAGGGCCGCGCCGAACTGCTCGATATAGCGCTGGCGCTCCGGGATCTTCTGGAAAATGTCCGGGTCCTTGACGCTCAGGTACATCACGCCGGACACCTCAAAGTGGACGATGGAGCCCAGATTCCACACCACGAAGGGCAGCTCGTACTTGTCGATGAGCCCCTGCAGCCCCTCCCGCAGCTTGTCGCCGTTGTCCCCGGCCTTTTTGGCCGCGTCGGTGCGGAGAATCTCCTGGATGGCGTAGTAGCCCGCGGCGCAGCTGAGGGGGTTGGCCGTCAGGGTGCCGCCCACGTAGGCCCGCTTCTTCCCCGCCTTGACTCCCGCCGCCACGCAGCTCATCACGTCCGCCCGGCCGCCCACGCCGCCGGCCATGGGGTAGCCTCCGGCCACGATCTTGCCGAAGACCGTCAGATCCGGCTTTACCCCCAGATAGCCCTGGGCCCCGCCGGGGCCGGCCCGGAAGGCGGTGACCACCTCGTCGAAGATCAGCAGCGCGCCAAACTCGTCGCACAGCGCCCGCACGCCGGCGTTGTAGTCCCGGTCCACCAGCCGGGTGCCGCTCTCGGGCCCGAAGGGCTCCACCACCACCGCGGCGGTGCCGCCCTGGGCCTCGTTCGCCTCCAGGGCCCTCCGCAGGGAGTCCAGGCAGTTGGGGAAGGCCTCGCCGGTGGCCCCGGAGACGGCCTTGGGAATGCCGTGGGCCTCATAGGTCTGGGTGTAGGGGATGTGCAGGGAGTAGACCAGCTGGTCCGACCAGCCGTGGTAGGCCCCACCGATTTTGATGACCCGCTCCTTGCCGGTGAAGGTCCGGGCAATACGGATGGCCACCATGTCCCCCTCGGTGCCGCTGGCCAGGCAGCGGTACAGCTCCACGCTGGGCACACACGTCTGGATGAGCCTGGCCAGCTTCATCTCGTACTCGTGGAAGAGCCCGGTGACGGGCCCGGAGTGCCGGACCGCCTCCCAGACCTTCTCGTTGACCGGGCCGTAGTTGCTGCCCAGCAGGGTGGGGCCGCCAGCCTGGAGATAGTCGATATACCGGTTGCCGCCGATGTCGTAGAGGTACGCCCCCTCCGCCCGGTCGATGACCAGGGGAAAGGGGTAGTTGAAGGCCAGGTTGTGCTGTACGCCGCCGGGGATGCAGCCCTTGGCCTCCTCGATCATCGCCTTGGAGCCGGCGCATTTGCTGTCAAAGTAGCGCAGATAGCGCGCCATGGCCTCCTCCCGGATGGGGAGCAGGGGCATGCCGACCAGGCGGTCCATTTTCTCGTTGACCTCCCGCACGTTGGGCCAGGCGCTGACGCCGTATGAAGCGTTCATAGCTCGTTCCTCCTATCTTTTTCCGCCGTCTCCGTTCAGGGCGGCGTATGCCTGCTTGTTGTTTTTGTAGAGGCCCTTGAACACGGGGAACATCCGGTCGTAGACCTGCACACTTTGGGGGTTGGGCTGGTAGACGGCGTGGACCCGGATCATGGATTTGATGTCCTTGATGTCCGGCAGCATGCCGAAGCCCACCGCCATCAGGGCGGCGGCCCCTGCGGCCCCCACCAGCCGGGGGTTCTCCACGGCCTCCACCGGCCGGTTCAGCACGTCCGCCAGAATCTGGCAGATCACAGGCGAGATGGCGCTGCCCCCGGTGAAGCGGACCGCCGGCCGGGTCTTGAAGGTGGTCTCACTGGCCTCCAGCAGCCAGCGCATGTGCATGCACACGCCCTCGATCACCGCCTTGACCAGGTCCCTCCCCCGGACGTTCAGATCCAGGTTGAAGAACATCCCCCGGGCGTTGGCGTCCTCGAAGGGGCACCGGTTCCCGTTCATCCACGGGGAGAAGATCACCCCGCCGCTGCCCGCCGGCACGTCCCGTATGTAGGCGTCCAATTCCCCATAGCTCATGTCCGGCAGGTCGATGCGGTCCTTGACCCACTCCATGCACTTGCCGGAGGTGTCCACCTCGGCCACATAGTTGTAGACGGCGGGGTCCGCCCCGGGCAGGGTGCCGATGAGGTTGCCGATGTCGGTGTGCAGCCGGTCCACCGTGGTCTCCACCCAGCCGGAGGTCCCGGAGTAGACGTTCACGTCCCCCGGCTCCATACAGCCGCCGCCCACCTGGCAGAGGCTCACATCGGTGCCGCCGGCGAAAACCGGCGTGCCCTCCGCCAGCCCCAGCTCCGCCGCCGCCTGGGGCAGAAGGCGGCCGACCTGGTCGGTGGAGCCGCACAGCTCCGGCAGGTGGCCCATCTCCACGCCGGTCATCCGGCACAGCTCCTCGCTCCAGCAGCCGCGCTTCACGTCGTACAGGAAGGTGGCGCCCGCTACGTCCCGGCTGGCCTTTATCACGCCGGTGGCGCGGCAGCTGAGATACTCCTTGGCGTCCAGCCATTTCCAGGTCTTCCGGAAGATCTCCGGCTCGTTGTCCCGCACCCACAGGTATTTCCACACCGGGTCTTTGGAGCCGAAGGACCCGGCCCCAGTGATCCGGAGGAATTTCAGGACCTTGAAAATGTTCAGCCCCTCCACCTTCAGCCCGGTGTTCATGCAGCGGCTGAACTGGAGGTCCGCCCGGGTGTCCATCCAGCTGATGCAGGGCCGCAGGGGCCGCCCCTGCCGGTCCACCATCACCACGTTCTGCATCTGGGAACAGAAGGAGATTCCTTTGATCTCCTCCTTCGGAACGCCGGTGCGCTCCAGCAGCCGCCGGGTGGTCCGGCCCATGGCGGTCCACCACTCCTCCGGGTCCTGCTCAATGGCCCCGCCGCCCAGCATCTGCAGGGAATAGTCCGCCACCTCGCTGCTGAGGAACCGGACGCTCTTCTCGGCGGAAATCTGAAACAGGCACGTCTTGATGCCAGTCGTTCCCACGTCGTAGGCAATCACCTGATAGGACATTTCTGCGCCCCCTCTCCCTGATCGTATTTACTTGCCTCTGTCGAATATTATACTCTAGTCTAATTTTATAGTCAAGTACAATATCATCCTTTTGCACGTTGCTGTGCAGAAATACTTAAATATTTTTTGTTGAATATGTACAAGCAAATTTGTCGGATATTCTCCCTTTCCTGTTGTCAGGTTTGCCTTTTTCCGATATAATAGGGACATATATCCTGTTTTCAGAGGGAATGAGCGATATGATGAAACAAAGCAGACGGGAATTGAATAAGCTCCAGTGCCGGCAGCGCATTCTCAAGGCCTCGCGCCAGCTGTTCAGCGCCACGGGCTATGACGAGACCACCATGGAGGATGTGGCGGAACGGGCGGGCGTCTCCAAGGCCACGCTGTACAACTACTTTCCCAGCAAGGACAGCCTTCTCATGGGCATCGCCGAGGCGGAGCTGGAGGACGTCCGGCAGCTGATCGCCGGGGCGCTGCAAGACGAGCCGAGCGGGGTGGAAAAGCTGCGCCTGGCCCTGCTGACGTTTGTGATGGATTCCATCAACTACGTCCCCCTCTCCCGGAAGATCACCTACCTCAACTCCCAGGAGGGGAGCGGCCTGTTCGCCACCCGCCTGGGAATGCTGGAGATTTTCCGCGCCCTGGTGGAGGAGGCCCAGGAGAAGGGCGAGCTCTCCCGGGAGACCCCCGCCGGCGATATTGTGGATTTGGTGATGGGCGCCTATCTGACCGCCCTGTTTCAGTGGCCCGGAATCGGCAGCTGCTCCCGGGAGCGCTGTGTGGAGCGGCTGGACCGGCTCTTCCGAATGGTGCTGGCCGGCGTGCTGCGTCCGGAGCGCGGCGACGGGGAAGCAGGCGTGTAACGGTAAAACATACAGCGGGGCTTTACCACATCCAGCGCCGCCATCTTCGTCCCTTTTGTGACGCAGGAGCCTTTTCAGGCCAGCGGCAAAAAGCAGGAAGCCCTTGGTATACAAGGGCTTCCCACCTTTTGTCCGATCTTTTGCCGCAGCGCTTCTCCAGTGCAGGGACCGCCCGAAGTCGGCCCAGGCGGAGGCGGCTTACACCTCCTTATCCCCGGCCTCCGCAGAGGCAGCCTTGGCCTCGGGGGATTCGGGGGCTCCGCTTCCCTTGATCTCCATGGTTACCGGCTGGGAGGCGGCCATCCTGCCGCCCACCACCCCGGCCAGCAGCGCGGTGAGGTCCAGTCCGGTGGACTCCTTCACCCCGTCCATAACCTGGCTGGCGGAGCTCATCACGTCCTTAACCAGCTTGGTGGAGTTGCCGTCGCCGTACATGACGATCCGGTCCGTCTGGGCCAGGGGCGCGGCGGCGTTCTTCACCACCTCGGGCAGGGCGTCCAGGTACATCTCCAGCACGGAGGCCTCGCCCATCTTCTTCTGGGCCTCCGCCTTCTTCTCGATGGCCTCCGCCTCCGCAAGGCCCTTGGCCCGGATGCCCTCGGCCTCCTGCTCCATGGAGAAGCGCAGGGCCTCCGCCTCCGCCTTTTTGGCCTCGGCCTCCTTGACGGCCTCATAGGCCTTTGCGTCCGCGTCCCGCTGGCGGCGGACCAGCTCGGCCTCCGCCTCCTTCTCGGCCTTGTACTTCATGGCGTCCGCCTGCTTGCGGACCTCGGCGTCCAGCTGGCGCTCCTTGATGGCGATCTCCCGGTCGGCCAGCTCCGCCTCCTTCTCCTTCCGGGCGATGTCGGCGCTGACCCGGGTGACCTCGATGGTCTTGCGCTGGGTCTCCTGCTGGATGGAGTAGGCGGCATCGGCCTCGGCCTTCTTGGTGTCGGCTTTGACCTTCATCTCCGCCTGCTGGATGGCCAGGGCCGCATCCTGCTCGGCAATCATCTTCTCCGCCTGAACCTTCACGGCGTTGGCCTCCTGCTGGGCCTGGGAGGTGGCAATGGCGATGTCCCGCTGGGCGTTGGCCTTGGCGATCTGGGCGTTCTTGCGGATCTGCTCGACGTTGTCGATGCCCATATTCTCAATAGTGCCGGCGGCGTCCTTGAAGTTCTGGATGTTGAAGTTCACCACCTCAAGGCCCAGCTTGCGCATGTCGGGGACCACGTTCTCCGTGATCTTCCGGGCCACGCCCTGGCGGTCCTGCACCATCTCCTTGAGGCCCACGGAGCCCACGATCTCCCGCATGTTGCCCTCCAGCACCTGGGTCACCAGGCTTACCAGCTCCTCGGGGCGCTTGCCCAGCAGGGCCTCGGCGGCCAGCTTGAGGAGGTCGGGGTCGGAGCTGATTTTCACGTTGGCCACGCCGTCGACAGTGACGTTGATGAACTCGTTGGTGGGCACCGCCTCGCTGGTCTTCACGTCCACCTGCATAACGCGCAGGGAGAGCTTATCCACCCGCTCGAAGAAGGGCACCCGCCAGCCGGCCCTGCCGATGAGAATCCGCTTGCGTCCCAGGCCGGAGATGATGTAGGCCGTGTCCGGCGGCGCCTTCAGATAGCCCATGAAGAGCAGGAACAGCACCAGCACGGCGGCAAGGATCACGGGCAGGAATTGCAGCAAAGTTTCCATAGTTTCTCCTCCTTATTATGTCCGTTCCATCGGGGCGTTCAGGCTTCTGTCCTGATGATACCCCCAGTGTCGAATCTTGTCAATGGGAGAAGCTTCCTTCCGCTTCCGGCTGCGAAAAAAAGCGAGACTTCTGCCCTCTTTGGCAAAAGTCTCGTTAAATCTTTTGGCAGATTTTCGCGCGTCCCGGGCCCCATGGAGCCGTACTGACGGTGCGCGCCCAGGGCGGCCAAACAGCGGCCGCACAACCCTGGGTACTACTCCCTCTTGACATTATGTATTTTACCACATTCCCCGGCCATAGGCAACCGGCAGGGTTGACAAATTTTTAACGCAATTTTTGGTGGTTTTTCGCGCCCCGCAGTGGCGTGGGAGCCGCGGAAAAATGTTCCCGGAGGCGCAGGCCTCCGGGAACACAGCAGCATTATTTCCGCTCCTTGGAATCCACCGCCTGGCGCAGCATGGCGGAGAACGCCTCCAGGGTCATGGCCCCCAGATCGCCCTCGGCGCGGTGGCGGGGGGAGACGGCGCCGGCCTCCATGTCCCGGTCGCCCACCACCAGCATGTAGGGGATCTTCTCCAGCTGGGCCTCCCGGATCTTCTTGCCGATCTTCTCGTTCCGGCCGTCCACCTCCACCCGGAAGCCCTGGGCGTCCAGCTGCCGGGCCACCTCGGCGGCGTAGTCCGCCGCCCGGTCGGTGACGGGCAGCACCTTCACCTGCACCGGGTGCAGCCAGACGGGGAAGGCCCCGGCGAAGTGCTCGGTGATCACGCCGATGAACCGCTCGATGGAGCCCAGCAGGGCCCGGTGGATCATAATGGGGCGGTGGCGCTCGCCGTCCTCCCCCACGTACTCCAGCTCGAAGCGCTCAGGCATCTGCATATCCAGCTGGATGGTGCCGCACTGCCAGGTCCGGCCCAGGCTGTCGGAGAGATGGAAGTCCAGCTTGGGCCCGTAGAACGCACCGTCGCCGGGGTTGAGCTGGAAGTCCTTGCCCAGCTCGGTGATGGCGGCCTGGAGGGTGTCCTCGGCGAAGTGCCAGACGGACTCGTCGCCCATGTGGTCCTCAGGCATGGTGGACAGCTCGATCTGGTAGGTCAGGCCGAAGGTGGAATACATCTCGTCAAAGAGGCGCACCACGTTCTTGATCTCGTCCTTCATCTGCTCCGGGGTCATAAAGATGTGGGCGTCGTCCTGGGTAAAGCACCGCACCCGGAACAGGCCGTGGAGGGCGCCGCTCATCTCGTGGCGGTGGACCAGGCCCAGCTCCGCCGCCCGGATGGGCAGATCCCGGTAGGAGTGGGGTTCGCTCTTATAGACCAGCATCCCGCCGGGGCAGTTCATGGGCTTGACGGCGTAGTCTTCGCCGTCGATGACGGTGGTATACATGTTGTCCTTGTAGTGGTCCCAGTGGCCGGACTGGTGCCAGAGGTGCTGGTTGAGGATGATGGGGGTGGCGATCTCCACATAGCCGTACCGCTTGTGGCACTCGCGCCAGTAGTCCAGCAGCGTATTCTTGAGCACCATGCCCTTGGGCAGGAAGAAGGGGAAGCCGGGGCCCTCCTCGCTCATCATAAACAGGCCCAGCTCCTTGCCCAGCCGCCGGTGATCCCGCTTCTTGGCCTCCTCGATGCGCGCCAGGTACTCGTCCAGCTCGTCCTTCTTGGGGAAGGCCACGCCGTAGATGCGCTGGAGGGTCTGGCGGCTGGAGTCGCCCCGCCAGTAGGCGGCGTTGCAGGCGGTGAGCTTGACGGCGTTGCCCTTAATGCGGCCGGTGGAGTCCACGTGGGGGCCGGCGCACAGGTCCACGAACTCGCCCTGCTTGTAGAAGGAGATGACGGCGTCCTCCGGCAGGTCGTTGATGAGCTCCACCTTGTAGGGCTCTCCCCGCTCCTCCATGTAGGCGACGGCCTCCTCCCGGGGCAGCTCGAAGCGCTCCAGCTTCAGCTTCTCCTTGCAGATCTTCCGCATCTCTGCCTCCAACTCCTCCATCTGGGCCTCGGTGAAGGGCTGGGGGGTGTCGAAGTCGTAGTAGAAGCCGTTGTCGATGCTGGGGCCGATGGCCAGCTTCACCTCCGGGTGCAGGCGCTTCATGGCCTGGGCCAGCACGTGGGAGCAGGTGTGCCAGTAGGTCTTGCGGTAGGTCTCGTTTTCAAACGTGTACAGGTTTTCTTCGCTCATAGCTGTGAGCTCCTTTCCATTGAGGGGCAAAAAAACTTCACCCCTGATCAAATTTCAGGGGTGAAGCATAAAACTCCACGGTTCCACCCTGCTTACAGCCCCCTCCGGGACTGTCGCTCTGTGTCCCCTGTAACGGGAGGAACCCGTTCCGGTCATCCCGGACCGCTCAGGAGTGGTACTGCCGCCGCGTATCGCAGGGACCTTCCAGCCAAGTGGTCCCCTCTCTGTGCGCCGCCGGACGGCTTCGTCTCCGTCATCGCTGTTTGAACAGATGTCACTATACCACCCGCCGCGCAAAATGTCAAGAGGCGCAAATCCGCGTTTTTACGCCTTTTCATCCGGGCGGCGGGCAGAGAGGTTACGGGAAGCGCGCGACGGCCTCCTCCGGGCTCATGGCGAAGAAGCGGTAGGCCACGGCGTCGGTCTGGTCGCCCCAGGTGGTGTCGATGTGGCAGACGGTCCCGTCCAGCTCCGCCACGGTCCAGATGTGGCTGTCGGTGGAGTAGGTGCTGCACGCGATGCCCTCCAGCTTCAAAAGCAGGTTGTAGGCCGCCGTGTAGCCGTCGCAGACCGCCGCGCCCTCGGCGAACACCCGGTAGCCGCTGTGGCTCATGGAGGCGTCGGTGCTGGCGAAGTCGTAGCGGCAGTGATTGCACAGCCATGTGAAGTAGGTCAGGGCCTTGTCGTAGTCCGACATATCGGCTGTGATGAGCTTGTCCGCCCACATGGCGTCGTGGACCTGGACAGCGTAGTCCATGGTGGCCTCCCGGTAGAAGTCGATGAGTTCCTCCTCGTAGAGGCTGCTGGAGAAGGCCATAGTCACAAAGCCGGTTTTCACGGAGTAGGAGCACTGGAGCTTGTTGTAGCCCTGCTCCACGTAGAGCCGGGCGGTGAGGAGAAAGGCCTCCTTGAGCCGGTCAATGGTCTGGGGCGTCAGCTGGCCGGGCTCGTACTGGAGGAAGAGCTCCCGCTCCCCCCTGGAGAGCATATAGCGTACGTCGGCGTCGATGGCCGCCGCGTCCTCCGGAGAGGGGGCGCTGTAGAAAGAGCCGTCGCTGGTCACCAGCTCCGCCATGGAGATCCCTGCCCGGCTGTAGGCGGCGTCCAGCCGCCAGGGCAGGGGGATGCGCAGGTTCTCATTGATGAGCCGGGCGGCCATGGAGGCCATCTGTCCCCGCAGAATAGTGTCGCCAGGGGCGAAGGAGCCCGTCGCGTCCACACCGCTGAGGATGCCCCACTGGTAGAGCAGGAGGATGTCCTCCCGGTAGGGGGTGTAGTCGTCCACGTCGGTGATATAGTTCCGGTTGGCGTAGCCGGTGACGACCAGCTCCCGGTTAATGGGCGCAAACAGGTCCTGGGGCAGGGCGTTGGCCAGGATGTGGGCCGCCTCCGCCCGGAGGGCGGGCCGGGTGTAGGCCCCCTCGAACTCCAGGCCGATGCTGCCCAGAGACTGGAGGAAGGACACATAGGGCTCATACCAGAGCTCCCCTGGGAAGGCCAGGGGGCCGATCTCGCTGTCGCCGTACATGTGCAGGCTGCGCAGACGGGCGGCCAGGGCCAGGGCCTCGCCCACCGTCATCTCCTTCTCGGGGGCGAACCGGTCCGTCCTCTGCCCGGAGGCGAGGCCCAGCTCGTAGAGGGCCATGACGTCCTCGTAGTACCAGTCGCCGGGGGCGACGTCGGCAAAGGGGGATGCGCGGCGCCCATCCTCCCCGCCGGCGGCTCTGGCCGCCGGGGACAGGGCCGCCGGCAGCAGCAGGGCAACCAGCGTCAGGATCAAAAAGCGGCGCTTCATGGAACCGCTCCTTTCTCTGTCACGGGACCAGGATGTCCAGATCATCCATGGTCAGGTCCTGTTGGTAGGGGTTGAGGTATGTATTGACCATCTCCAGGGTGGCCTCCGGGTCCAGCACGTAGTAGGAGCCGCCTTTGTACCATCCCGCGCCGTCGCCGGGCAGAGTGTGGAAGGCGATGTTGTCGCTGCCCGCAGTCAGGGCCTGTTCGCCCACCCAGATCAGGTTGGACAGCTTCAGATCCGTCTCCACCCACTCCTGGAAGATCTCCGCCATGGCGCCGATCTTGTCCCAATTGGAGAGCTGCAGGGTCTGCCTGGCCACGGCCATTAAAAAGGCCTGCTGGGTGCCGATGCGGCCGATGTCGGCGGTGGGGTAGCCGGTGCCGTCGTTGTTCTGCCGCCAGCGGACCACCTGGAGGGCCTCCTGGCCGTTGAGGTGGCGGGGCCCCTTCTCAAAGTGGATGTGGAGGCCCTGGTAGGTGTCGTCGTAATCCATGTCCACCGGGATGTCGAAGTCCACCCCGCCGATCTCATCCACCAGCTCCTCAAAAGCCCGCAGATCCACCGTCACGTAGTAGTCCACCGGAATGCCCAGCAGGCGGGAGACCTCGCTCATGGTCTGGGTGAAGCCGCCGTGGTGGTAGGCGTTGTTCAGCTTCTTCACCGACCAGGACACGTTCAGCAGGGTATCCCTTGGCAGACTTACCACGTTGATGGTTCCGTTCTGGGCGTCCAGGGCTACCAGCAGGTTTGTGTCGCTGCCGCCGTTCTCGTCGTCCAAGCCGCCCAGAAGGATGGTGTAGAAGTGGTCCTTTCTGGCGTGGGCGGACAGGTCGACGCCGGCCCGGGAGGCGCTGACGGCATCCAGGGGCTCCTGGGGGCTGCTGCCGTCCGGGCCCTGGGCCGGGGCGGCATCCTTGGGGGCGGGCTCCTGTGAGAAGCACTTGTAGAGACCCACCAGGGCCGTGGTGACAAAGAGGAGGCAGACGGTGGTTACGGCGATGGCCTGGAGGGCGGTGGTTTTTCTTTTGTTGCGGCTCATGGGAAACAGACTCCTTGTTCTGGGGCGGATTAAGCCTTGTTTGATAAATGACGGAAAAAGATCCGGCGTTCGGGCGTTATGACATGCCTCATACGCGGCCTAGACAGCGCAGGATTTTTTATCTATTATAACCGAGAAAAAAATATAACACAAGTACCAGGGAAAATTTGTCACCATTTGTTTATCTTGTATCCGAGTTGTCACGTTCCGTCCGGCGCATCAGCTCCTCGAGCTGCTCCGACTGCCGGGAGAGGGTCTCCAGAATGTAGGAGAGCATCTCCTCCGCGGAGCTGCGCTGGGCCGGCCGGGCGGTGCGGATGGGGTGGACGTAGCGGTGGACCGGGGTCTCCGGCGTCTGGACGGCGGGCGGCGCGGGCTGGGCGGGCGGCGCGGACCGGCGGGCCGGTATGTTCTGCTTGCGGCAAGGTTTCATGGCGCTCTCCTCCTGATTGTTTTTCTATGCATATTATGCGGAAACCCCGGCGGACGTGCGGACGGGCGGAAAAACCGCGGGTACCGTCCCGCCGGGGCCTGCGGTTCAGGGTTCACCGCGGTACTTGCGCCGGGTGGCGATGCCGCCGCGGATGTGCCGCTCCGCCTTGTTCTCGTCCAGGACCTCCTTGACCTGGAGGTAAAGGCCCCGGTTGTAGAGGGGCAGACGCTCTTGGATGTCCTTATGTACAGTGCTCTTGCTGATTCCGAATCGCCGGGCAGCCTCTCGCACAGTGGTCCGATTCTCGATGATATAGGCGGCCAGCTCACAGGCCCGTTCTTCGATATTTCCCTTCAAGACCCAACACTCCCTATCCCGATATGGTCCATATATATGCCGGGCGCGCTGTGAACATGCGGAAAAATGGGGGATGGGGGAGGACGGGCAGAAGGGTGAGGCCGGCCGCGCCGCAGCGGCATATACCGAACATTTCATCTGATTTGACAAGCGGGGAAAAACCCTGTACAATACCATCCGCCGCCTCTCCGTTTCCATACACAAAAAGAGAGGACAGCCGCCTACGGCTGTGGTATGATACAAAAAACGCAGGGAGGGAGACGCCTATGACATGGGTTGACGGGCTGAACGCGGCTATCGCGTACATTGAGGACCACCTCACGGAGGAGATCGACTGCGGGGAACTGGCCAGGATTGCCGGCTGTTCCTTCTACCACTACCAGCGGATGTTCGCCTACATGGCGGGCGTTTCCCTGGGGGAGTACATCCGCCGCCGGCGCATGTCCCGGGCGGCGGTGGACCTCCTGGCCGGGGAGAAGGTGGTGGACGCGGCCCTCAAGTACGGCTACCAGTCCCCTACGGCCTTCAACCGGGCCTTTCACGCGGTCCACGGCATCGCCCCCTCGGCGGTCCGGGACCGGGGCGCGTCGGTGAAGTCCTATTCGCCTCTGCGTTTTGCAATCACAATAAAAGGAGCGGAAGAAATGGAATACCGAATTGAGAAGCGGGCGGCATTCCGCGTGGTGGGGGTGTCCACGGCCATTGACAGGGACATGGAGAAAAATTTCCAGATCCTCCCCCAGTTTTGGGGGAAAGCCGCCATGGACGGGACCGTGGAGAGGCTGAGCGGCATGATGGACGGTCAGCCCATAGGCCTGCTGGGCATCTGCGCCTGCGCCGACGACGCGGAGTGGCGCTACTATATCGCCGTTGCCAGCAGCAAGACGGAGGCGGACCTGGAGGCATACACCGTCCCTGCCGCCACCTGGGCGATTTTTCCCGGCTCCGGCGCGCATCAGTCCATTCAGGAGCTGGAGCGGCGGGTGCTGACGGAGTGGCTGCCCGGCTCGGGCTACGCCTACGGAAATGCTCCGGATGTGGAGGTCTACCTCAATCCGGACCCGGAGAACGCCAAGTATGAGGTCTGGATTCCGGTGGTGAAGAAGGATTGAAAAAGCGCCGCCCCGATCAAGGGCGGCGCTTTCTGCGCGACATTATCCGGGCGCTAATTCAGGAAATCCTTCAGCTTCTTGCTCCTGCTGGGGTGGCGCAGCTTCCGCAGGGCCTTGGCCTCGATCTGCCGGATGCGCTCCCGCGTGACGTTGAACTCCTTGCCTACCTCCTCCAGGGTGCGGGTGCGGCCGTCCTCAATGCCGAAGCGGAGCTTGAGCACCTTCTCCTCCCGGGGGGTGAGGGTGGAGAGCACGTCCACCAGCTGCTCCTTGAGCAGGGTGAAGCTGGCGGCCTCGCTGGGCTCGCTGGCGGCCTCGTCGGGGATGAAGTCACCCAGGTGGCTGTCCTCCTCCTCGCCGATGGGGGTCTCCAGGCTGACGGGCTCCTGGGCAATCTTGAGAATCTCCCGGACCTTGTCCACGGGCATGTTCATCTCCTCAGCGATCTCCTCCGGAGAGGGGTCGTGGCCCAGCTCCTGGAGGAGCTGGCGGGAGACCCGGATGACCTTGTTGATGGTCTCCACCATGTGGACGGGGATGCGGATGGTCCGGGCCTGGTCGGCGATGGCCCTGGTGATGGCCTGGCGAATCCACCAGGTGGCGTAGGTGGAAAACTTGTAGCCCTTGGTGTAGTCGAACTTCTCCACCGCCTTGATAAGCCCCAGGTTGCCCTCCTGGATGAGATCCAGAAACAGCATGCCCCGGCCCACATACCGCTTGGCGATGGACACCACCAGACGCAGATTGGCCTCTGCCAGCTTCTGCTTGGCCTTCTCCCCGGCCTTGGAGAGGGCCTTGAGCTGGGCCAGCTCCTCCGGCGGAATGTTCTCCCCCTCCTCCAGCTGCTCGTCCGCCAGATTCCCGGCGCTCATCTTCTGGGCCAGGGCGATCTCCTCCTCCGGGGAGAGCAGGGGCACCTTGCCGATCTCCTTGAGGTACATGCGCACGGGATCGTCGATGGAGAAGCTGTCCACCAGGGTGTTGGGGTCGACCAGCTCCTCCTCCTCGATCTCTGTGATCTCATCGATGGGGGGCTCCAGATCGTCAGGGATCTCCGGCAGGATGTCCTCCTCGCTGCCGATCTCAATGGACAGGGACTCCAGGGAGTCGTAAATCTTCTCCATCTGGTCGCTGTCCAGCTCGATCTCGTCGAGGACCTCCACCATCTCCGACGAGTCCAGCCGCCCCCGCTTCTTGCCCCTGGCGAACAGGTCCATGATCCGCTCGTTCGCCATGAGAATGGCGGCGGCCGGCAGGCCGGCCACCAGCTTCTCCGGCAGCTTGGCGTATTTCTTCTCCCCCTCCGGCCGCTTGGCCTCGGCGGCAGGTGCGGCGGTCATCTCGTCTTTTTTCTTACTTGTCATGCTGCTTTCCTCCATAGCCCCGTTTCTCTTTAAATTGATCTTTGGCGGCCAGCAGGGGATCGATCTCCCCGGCGCCCCGCCGTTTCAGCGCGCAATCCTTGATCACCCGTATGTAGTCCCCCATCGCCCGCCCGGCGTTGGCCAGGGCCGCCGGCTCCTGCAGGATGTCCGCCAGATGGCCCATCTCCTCCGGGGAGAGCTCCCCGGCCAGGGCCGCTGTGGTCAGCGTCCGCCCCTCCCCGTGGGCCGCCAGCTGCTGTGTATAGATCCGGGCGAGAAGGGGCGAGCTGAAGTCCTCCGCCGGGAGGTCCCGGCACTGCTCCGCCAGGGCCCCGTCCAGAAACAGCAGCCGTACCACGCCCTCCTCCGCCATGGCCGAACGCATGTCGGTGTAGCGGATGGACCGCTCCTTTGGCTGGCGCAGGGCGCTGACGCTCAGATTCTCCCGGACCAGCGCCTGCCGGTCCTGGCCCCGCCGCTTGCCCCAGGCCCGCCTAACCTCCAGCAGCATGGCCTCCCGGGAGATGCCCGCCGCCTCGGCGGCCCGCCCGGCGTAGACCTCCCGCTCCACGGCGTTGGGCACAGAGGCGATGAGCTGGCTAATCTCGCCGGCGTAGGCGATCTTCTGCTGGCCGTCGGAGAGGTCGTACTTGGCGGCCACAGCCTTCATGCGGTAGTCCATCTGCTCCTCGCTGCCGCTGAGGACGGCCTCAAAGGCCTCGGGCCCGTTAAACTTGATAAAGTCGTCCACGTCCTGCTTCACATATTCCCCGTCCGCCAGCCGGCGCGGGAGCTGGAGCACCCGGACGGTAAACTCGCTGTCCCGGAGCAGCTCGATGTTCTTCTGGGTGGCCAGCTGCCCGGCGGTGTCGTTGTCGTAGCAGAGCACCAGCTCCTTGGTATACCGGCTCAGCAGCCGGGTCTGCTCCACAGTGAGGGCGGTGCCCATGGAGGCCACCGCGTTGTCGAAGCCCGCCTGGTGGAGGGTGATGACGTCGATGTTGCCCTCGCACAGGATGAAGTTGGGCCGCCGGGTCTTCTTCGCCAGGTTGATGCCGTACAGGTTCCGGCGCTTGCTGTAGACGATGGTCTCGGTAGTATTCATATACTTGGGCTCGGACTTGTCCAAGACCCGCCCGCCAAAGGCCACCACGTCCCCCCGGACGTCGATCACCGGGAACATGAGCCGGCTGCGGAACTTATCGTAGAGCCGCCCCTTCTGGCTGCGCACCACCAGCCCTGCGGCCAGAAGATCCGCCTTGGTGTAGCCCTTCTCCTGCATGGCGGTGGAGAGGGCGTCCCAACTGTCCAGCGAGGCCCCCAGGCCGAAGTTCATGGCGGTTTTCCGGCTGATCTGCCGCCGGGCCAGATAGGCTGTCACCGCCTCCCCCTCGGGCCGGGAGAGATTTTGATAGAACCAGCGGGCGGCGTCCCGGTTCAGGGCCAGGACCCGCTGGCGGCGGCGGGTCTCCTCCGGGTCCCCCCGGTCCTCCGGCACCTCCAGATTGGCCCGCTTGGCCAGCAGGCGCACCGCGTCAGGGAAGCTGAGGTTCTCGATCTCCATGATGAAGTTGATCACCCCGCCCCCGTGCTTGCAGCCGAAGCAGTGGTAGATCTGCTTGTCCGCCGACACGGAGAAGGAGCCGGTCTTTTCATTGTGGAAGGGGCACAGGCCAAAGTAATTGCCGCCCTTTTTTGTCAGGGTAACATAGGAGGAGACCACGTCCACAATGTCGCTGCGGCTGGCCACCTCGTCCAAAAATCGCTGCGGGAACGCCACGGCCTATCCCTCCCTCTGTAAAAACCTTCTATAAGAGTATACAACAAAAAAGGCAAAATCCCTCTTTTTCAAAGCATTTTTTTCGAAAAATTTTTTATCCCAGAAAATCATCGCCCATTCAGGCACCGTTTAGAGTCAAAACAGAGTGTCGCGCTCGTAAAATTGGTATTGTTTTCTGGAAATCTACTATAAAATTGGGGGACAATTCATGCGGGATTCATCTCTGGCGCGGCTCAAAATGAAGCAGTATCTTGCGTCCGCCCTGCTCTGCGCCGTTTTGGGCGCAGCCCTGCTGCTCACCGGGCGGCTGTGGAGCGGCGCGGCGGCGGCCGGTGTGCCGCTGTCTCTTCTCCTGCCGGTCCTGGCCGGTCCCATCGTGTGCTTTGGAGGCGTGGACCTAATCCAGGGGCTGGTATGGCTGGCTGCCTGGAAGCGGCTGGCAGATCCAGCGGGGGACGGCAGCGAAGCGGGGACACTGTTCACCGACTGGCCGGACGGAAAGCGCTCACCCTTCAAGATCACCCTGGCGCTGCTGGCCTGCTGGTTCTTTCTCATAGGCCTGTTTCTTCTCACAGAGCACCAGAGAAACTGAGAAAAAGAGGGGGGATGCCTCCATGGAAATCATCATATATGCGGCCCTTGGCCCCAGCGGAGAGGAGCGCGCGCTGGCCCGCCGCCTGCTGGCGGAGGCGCTGGCGCGGGAGCGCGGCCTGACCGGTCTGCCCGCCATCGCCGCAGGTGCGAACGGCAAGCCCTTTTTCCCGGACCGGCCGGACCTGCAGTTCAACCTGAGCCACAGCCACGGCGCTGCCGTCTGCGCGCTGCACCACCTGCCTATAGGCGTTGATGTGGAGCGCCTGCGCCCCGCCCCCCGGCGGCTGTCACGGGGGATGGACGACGGGGATTTTTTCCGCCTGTGGACGGCGAAGGAGGCCACCATCAAGCGCCGGGGCCTTACCCTGCACACCCTGCTCTCCCCCCTGGAACCGGATCCCCTCTGCCACTGTCTGGAGGAATTGCTGCCCGGCTGGATCGTCACCGTGTGTCCCACGGAGGACGGGCCTGTCCGGACGGTCAGAATCTGACGGATCACTTTTTCCCGCAAAACAGCATTATGTCAACTATTCAATCCACAAATCTTTGTATCAGGATGAATCTGTCACTAATTTGGCAGATTCATCCATTTTTTATACACGCATTACGCAAAATTATGATTCTTCGGTTACGCTGCTACCACCCCGCTACCATGTCCCATTCCCTGCTACTACCTGCAATTCCTACACTCATAACCAATATAATTTACATAAATTCGCCCTCCTGCTACCATCTCCTCTGAATCTGCTACCAACGCCCTGTTACCAAATCCTCCATCCCCCTGCGCCCCAACCATCTCCAGACCTCCTCCTTCTCAGGTAAGTGCCTTGATACTTGCCGTTTTGGACAAAAAACCGGTAACTTTTTCGTCTGAAACCAAGT
>ERZ779626.74-NODE-74-length-69302-cov-16.132453_pt1 | contig 69302 bp, 98 predicted proteins | sample MGYA00514209_ERZ779626 | MGnify/ENA primary metagenome ERZ779626 (study PRJEB29562, sample SAMEA4376713) | mouse gut metagenome | isolation source: Cecum | study: EMG produced TPA metagenomics assembly of the A DSS colitis mouse model was used to assess the...
GCCCGCGGCCCCGGCGCACTACTGGTGGGGCATTATCGGAGGTGCTGCGATGCGTGAGAAATGGCGGTCTGTTGTTGGTTACGAGGGCCTTTATGAGGTCAGTAATTTTGGCAGAATCAGGCGCATACGCATAGTGGTACAAACCCGGAAAAAGCATGGATATATGCAGGTGTCCCTCAAGGATAGCGGTGGAGCAAGAAAGTCCCTCCGGGTACACAGGATTGTCGCAGAGGCATTCATCCCAAACCCGGAGGGAAAGCCGCAGGTGAACCACAGGGACGAAAACCCGGAGAACAACCGGGCGGATAACCTTGAGTGGGCCACAGCCGCAGAGAACACCAATTACGGCGGGCGCACAGCGAGAGCAGCGGCGAAGAACGGCAGCAAAACCCCCGTCCTCCAAATCGAGCCGGGGACGCTCAAGGTGATTGCGGAATACCCTGGCCAGAGCGCAGCGGCGAAAGCGACTGGAATCCGGGTGTCCTGCATCAACGCCTGTCTGCGCGGCAGGCAGCACCGCGCAGGCGGGTATATCTGGCGCTACAAGTATAAAAAAGTGGTGCTATGATGCACCGGGCGGAGGTCTGCGTGATGTATGAGTATTTGAGCGACGTTTTGCGAGCAAAAGGAATATCCCCGGCGGACGCTATACTCATACGCCATGCGCCCCGAAACAAGGGCTTTATGGCAGCACAAAAGGCTGGATTCATCAAGGAATACACCTCAATGCAGGCGGACGGATTCGCCGAAAGTGAGAAGTATTTCGTGGTCTTCATCGGAGAGGGGAGACAGAGCGCCAGATTCTTTTCCCTTTACCGCATAGCAGGGCACCGACCGACCCGCAAGGACAACATACCGCAGAGCTACCCGAACAAGGACGAGCTGGAAAAGACGGGGGGATGCTTTGACTTAGAGGAAATCAAACTCCCCGACGGCCTAACTGGATTTGTTATTGACTGGGGGAAAGCGGTTCGGAGGTGGCACCAATCGGCCACAAACGAAAAGCCCATCATCCAGATTATCGAAACATGAGGAGCGCAGGCATGAAATTCACAGGTTACGACGGCGAAATTGAGCTTGAGGGTGCGATCATCAAAATCAAGAAGGGCAAAAAGGACGCTGGGCGAACGATTAGGCTTTCCGATGTTGTTTCCACCACGCTCCTAAAGCCGGGCCTCATGATGGCCGGGTGCCTGCACATCCAAGTCAGAGGGGCAAAGACCTATTCATCCGTTGCCAACGCGACAAACTACGCGACAGATCAGAACGCCATCTGTTTCAGAAAACCGCAGTACGGTGAAGCGGTAGCGTTCAAGGAAGCCCTCGACCGGGCTATGGCTGAAAACTAAACACGAAAACGGAAGGGCCTCGCGGCAATGCGAGGCCCTTTTTCTATACCCAAATCGGGAGGAGGTGGAGCATTGGAAAACCTGACTGCGAGATTTAGCGTTCTGGATGAAATGAGCGCGATCATCGAACGCATAGCGCAGAGCGGACAGGATATGGCCGACCGCATCGAGAGGGCTGGGGCAGCGGCAGACAGCGCCTTTGGCAATATGTCAGCGCGGGCGGCAGCGGTAGCCCGGACGATAGACGGCGTAGCCACCTCCATAGACCAAGCAGAGGAGGCCCAAACAGACCTGACGGCAGCTATGGAAAGGGCCTCACAGACAATGGAGGAGCTTGCCGAAAACGATAATGTTTCCGCAGAGGCCAAAGAGGAGTTGGCAAGGGCAAGCGAGGAAGCGGAGGAGGCCATGAATGCGCTCACCGCAGCGCAGGAGCGGGCACAGCAAGCCATGGACGAATACGACCAACTTCTCGCCTCTGGCTGCGACAACCTCGACGAGCTTGAAGAGGCGGCCCAAAACGCGGCGGACGCTGCGCGGGAACTGGACGAAGCAAACAGGAGGGCCGCAGACGCTACAGACGAGCTATCCGATGCGACCGACCGGGCAGCGGACGAGGCAGAGGAGGGCAGCGAGAGGGGCCAAAAGGCGGCGGAGCAGCTTGCCACGGTGCTGACCTCCGCCGGGATAGCCAAGATGGTGTTCGAGCTGGCGGACGCTTACATGGAAGCGTCCGAGGCGGCGGCGGAGTTCGAGGTTGCCACCATGAAAATCTCCACCATCGCCGACACCACGCAGGTCTCCCTCTCGACCCTTTCTGGCGACCTTCTGGCCCTGTCTATGGCGACGGGCCAGAGTGTCAACGAATTATCGGAAGCCACCTATTCTGCGCTCTCCGCAAGCGTAGAAACGGCTTCGGCGGTCGAATTTACCGCCACAGCGACCAAACTGGCTACAGGCGGATTTACCAGCTCCGCCACGGCGGTAGACGTACTCACAACGGCCATCAACGCCTACGGGCTGGAAGCGAGCTACGCGGAGAACATTTCCGATATGCTCATTACGACCCAAAACCTCGGCAAAACCACCGTGGACGAGCTGGCCGCCAGCGTTGGTAAAGTAATCCCCCTTGCCTCGGCCTACGGCGTGGAAATGGATAACCTCTCGACAGCCTACGCGGAGCTGACCAAAGGCGGTATTGCGACGGCGGAGGCCGGGACATACCTCAAGTCCATGCTGAACGAGCTGGGCGACAGCGGTAGCACTGTGTCCGCCGTTCTGATGGAGGAAACAGGCAGCTCCTTCTCCGAGCTGATGGATATGGGCTACTCGCTTGGCGACGTGATGGACGTGCTGGGTACAAGCGTCGGCGGGAGCGCGGGCGCGTTTAACGAGCTATGGAGCAGTTCGGAGGCCGGAATCGGCGCTTTGTCCCTCTACAATGCCGGGGCGGAGCAGTTCAACACCACGCTCGACGCTATGCAGACCTCCGCAGGAGCGACTTCGGCAGCCTACGCAACCATGACAGACACCACGGCCCACGCACAGGAGGAGCTATCCAACGCGGCGGCGAACCTGCAAATCTCCATCGGCCAGCAAATCAACCCGCTTATTGAAAAGCTCTACGGGCTGGGAACAAATATGCTGAACTTTATGACGGAGTTCACGCAGGAACACCCGGTCGTCACAAAGGCTATTGCAGCCATTGGAATCGGCGTAGGCGTGGCCGCCGTTGCTATGGTAGGTGTTACCGTGGCAACCACCACGGCAATCCCGGCCATTATCTCGTTCGGCGTAGCCTTGAACACCGCCCTCGGCCCCATCGGTTGGGTAGCCATTGGCATTACAGCACTCACCGCAGCGGTCGCGGCCTTTATCGCCATGAACGAGGAGAATTTGGGCGAGACAGAGGGCATGACCGCAGCAACCCGCGCCCAGTATTACGAGCTGCAAGACCTCAATGCAGAGTACGAGAAAGCCTGCGAGCAGTACGGGGAGACCTCCGAGGAGGCCAGCAGGCTCAAGTATCAGGTAGACGATCTCTCCGCAGCTTTTGAGGCCAACAGGCAGGCCGTGGAGGAGTTCACCGCAGAGGTGGACGCGCTCTGTGAGAGCGTCCACTCTGTCTCCGACGACTTCAACAGCGCCCTCTCCGATATAAACGCGAACGAGGTGGGCGCTCTGTCCCTTATCCAGAAGTATGACGACTTGGCTTCCAAGGCGGACAGGACGGCAGCTGAGGAGAAAGCCCTCGCCGCCGTAAACAAGCAGCTCGCGGCCTCTTACCCCGAAATCGCCGCCCAAATGGGCAACGCCACTATGAGCACAGAGGACTACGTGGAGGCCATGAAAAAGGCAGCAGAGGCGGAGGCAGAGGAGCAGCGGCAGCAGCAGGCGCAGGAGACCTACATCGAAGCCCTCCAAAAGAGGGCGGAGCTGACCGACGAGCTGGCAAAGGCGCAGGAGAACGTCAACCTCGAACAGCAGCGCATGGACGACATGAGCGGCTGGGATCACTTTTGGACTGGCGGCGAATGGGACGACCTTGAGGCATACCAAGCGGCCCTTGAGGAGCTGGAAGCTGCCATGGCGGAGAACGACGCGACCATTGCGGAAATCGAGCAGGGATGGGAAGACCTCGCAGAGGCGGAAGCGGAGGCGGCAGAGGCCACCGTCAGCTATGAGGACGCGGTAAACACGGCCCTATCCTCGGTACAGGCAGATATAGACGCGCTGTGCGAGGCCTACGACGCAGCCTACGAGAGCGCCCGGAGCAGCATTGACGGACAAATTGGCCTTTTCGATACAATGGCGACGGAGACGGAGCTTAGTATCACGGATATGCAGGCGGCTTTTGACAGCCAAATTGAGTATCTGAACACCTACTCCGAGAACCTGCGCAAGGCGGCGGAGTACGGCCTTGACGAGGGGCTGGTGGCTTCCCTCTCTGACGGTAGCGAGGAGAGCGCTGGCTACCTCAACGCGATCATCGAGAACATCGAGGCGCTTGGGGATAGTAGCGCGGAGGCGCAGGCTTTCGTGGACAACTTCAACTCCTCCTTCCAAGAGGTCGAGGCTGCAAAGGACGAGTTTGCCACCACCGTCGCCACGATGGAGACCGACTTCGACGAGAAGATGGCTGAAATCGAGGGACGGCTGGACGAGGCCATTGACAACATGAACATGGAGACGGACGCAGCGACGGCGGCCAAGCAGACGATGGACGCATACACGCAGGCCATCCGGGACGGCACCTCTAATGCCGTCAGCGCGGCGGAATCTGCGGCTAATGCAGTCTCGGCGGCTCTTAGCAGCTCCTACAGCGGCGGGAACGTCACCGCCGTTGCAGGCCACGCCAATGGCACCACATACGCAGAGGACGCTTTTATTGCTGGCGAGGAGGGGCCGGAGCTTATCCTCGGCAAGGCTGGTAGTACGGTATTCCCGGCGGACGAGACCGACCGCATCATCGACGCTGTTACCAACAACTACGACGACTACTCCACCAGCTACACACTCGCAACCCCAGCAGCCGGAGCCGGAAATGAGGACGGCAGAGAGGAGCAGACCAAGCATATTACCCTTGAAATCGCTGGCGGTTCGCCGATAGAGGTCAACGGCGGCAGCGGCACCAGCAAAGAGGACATTGTAGAAATCCTCGTTGCGAATCTCCGTCCGGCGCTGCTGAACATCGTCAAGGACGAAATCTTCGAGGAGGGGGACGGCAGTTATGAACACTAACTACCAAATGTGGATTACGGGGAACGCAGAGCAAGAGAAACTGCAAATCCCCGTTCTCCCAAAAAAGTTCAGCGTCTCCATCGGAAGCAAGAACACCTCTGTTGACGTGACCGGGCTGGGCGAGATCACCATTAAGCAGTCTCGCCCGGCCTATCAATTCTCGTTCAGCAGCTTCTTCCCACGCACCAACTTTCCCGGTATCGAGAATGTGCCGCTCACCGACCCGCAGCAGTGCGTGGAGCGGATAAACAGGTGGATTGAAAGCAAGAAGCCCGTCCACATCATCATCACCGGGGCCGGGATAAACGAATACTGCACCATTGAGAAGTTCAACCGCTACGAGGAGGGCGGAGACGTAGGCACCATCTATTACGACCTCACCCTCAAGGAGTATAGGGAGGTCACCGTCCGGCAGGTCACGGTGGAGGGCAGCAAGGCCACCGTACAGCCCGCAGAGACACGCGTGGACAACACCACCACCCCGAAAACCTACACCGTCAAGAAGGGCGACTGTCTATGGAATATCGCCAAGTCCCTTTACGGCAGCGGAGCGGACTACACCAAAATCTACGAGGCCAATAAGGGCACCGTGGGCAGCAATCCGAACCTGATATACCCCGGACAGGTTTTGACCATACCAGAATAGGAGGCGAGCAGCTATGGCGCAGGGAATCAATCTCACCGTCTACCAGAACGGCGGCGGAGGCGGGCTGGACATTACGCAGCTCGTCCAGAGCGTTACATGGGCCGGGCGCAGAGGCAGCCCGGCCCGTACCCTTTCCGTCAGCCTCCTCGACGACGACGGCTACTGGCATGAGCGCAGCGGCATCGACGTGGAGGACGGCTGGCAGTGCCTGTTCCGCTATGACGGGCAGGAGCTTTTTCGCGGAATCTTTATGAACCAGTCCGGCAGCCAAAGCAAGACCCTCACGCTCAAAGCCTACGACAACGGCATCTATTTGAGCAACAACCGGGACACCTTCGTATATGAAAGCAAAACCGCCGACGCGGTTTTCCGGGACGTTTGCAGCCGCTTCGGGCTTCCGACCGGGGACGTGGCCTCTTGTAGTTACACTATCCCTGACCTTACCAAGAAGAAGACCACAGGCTGGGACGCTATCGAGGACGCATTAAGCCTTGAGTTCGACAACACGGGGACGCGCTTTTTCGTTGTCAGTGACAAAGGTTCGCTCTGCCTGAGAAAACGGCAGGAGAACATCCTCCAATGGGTGCTGGAAACGGGAGCCAACGTCTCCAAGTACAAGTACACCAAATCCATTGAGAACGTCCGCACCCGCATTAAGCTCTTGAGCGGAGAGGGGACGGTGCTTGCACAGGCCAGCGACCCGGCGCTTGAGCAGAAAATCGGCATCATGCAGGAGATTGACACCCCGGACGAAACCCTCAACAGCGCCCAAATCAACGCCCTGGCTAAGTCCATGCTGCAAGAGAAGAAGACCCCGCAGCGCACTCTCTCACTCACTAACCTACTGGGCATACCAGACGTTATTGCAGGCGTGGGGGTGTTCATCATCATTCCACACATCGACATCAACAGGACGCTCTATGTGGATTCAGACACCCATACATTCAAGGATAATCTGCACACCATGTCGCTCGACCTCTCATGGGCGGCGGACGCTGCGTAAGGGGGAGGCGATAATGTGGCACAGACCAACAGCAGCGGGAATGAAACCAGCCTCAAGCAGCTTTTTCAGAGTATGATACCGGGCGGCCCGGAGCTTATGGAGGGCAAGGTCATTCAGATTAACCCCCTCAAAATCCAAATGACCAACGACGAAAAGCTCATTATCAACGAGCGCATTACCATCGTCCCGTGGCACCTCACCGACTACAAAACCAGAGCCACCTACCGCAAGATGGACGGCACGCTGGATAGCTGGACGAAAAACGATGGTTCCCATGCCGACCCGATAGGTGGAACGCACGTCCACCACGGGGAAGACTTCAACCTCTACAAGGGCATTATCGTCGTCCACAACGCCCTGCGCGTGGGCGACAAGCTGCACATTCTCGCCCTCAACAACGGGAAGCTCTACTATGTGCTTGACCGTGTGGCCGGGCAGGAGGTGATTTAGTGAAGGAGAGCGTATATATCCCCCTCCTCGTGACGCAGGTTGAGGAAGCGGCGGAGCCGCCCTCTAAGACCTACCGCCTCGACTTGGAGGAGGGCCGCATACTCGGCATGGTGGACGGTCAAGAGGCCGTCCGGCAGGCCATCCACAAGGCGATCATCACCCCGCGCTGGAAGTGCCTGATATACGACAACCAGTACGGCAGCGAGATCGAGGCGGCGGTCATTCAGAGCCAAGGGCGAGCCAACCGCGACTATATCGAGGCGGTCGTCCCCGGATTCGTCCGGGACGCGCTACGCCCGGACAGCCGCGTTACGCTTGTCTACAATTTCGTTTTCGCCTTTACGCCAGAGGAAAAGGCGGAGAGATTCCCGGCCCTCTATGACCTCATGGGGGACGAGGGCGACAGCGTTTTTGTCGCCTTTGACGCGGACACCGTTTATGGCACAGTGCAGATAAAGGAGGTGATTTGATGTTTGAGGACAGAACCGAAAAGAGGCTGATGGAGGAAGTTCTCGCTATGGCCCCGGAGGGCATCGACACCCGGCAGGGGAGCATCTTCTTCGACGCAGTATCGGCCACGGTCAATAAGATAGCCAAGCTCTACACCGACCTCGACCGGGTATTTGAGACGGTCTTTATCGTTACCGCCCACGGCGAATATCTCGACCTCCGGGCGGCGGAGTACGGCATGAGCCGGAACGCAGCCACCAGCGCAAAGTACCTCTTTGTCTACACGGGCACCCGCCCGGCTGTTGGCTGGCGCTTTTTCCACAATGACAGCGGCTACTACTTCACCCTCTGCGAGGACGAGGACGGCAGCCTCTACCTTGAGGCGGAGACACCGGGGACGGAATGCAACTACATCCAGAACGGCGATATTGCCGTCCCCTGTAACACCGTCCAAGGCATGACCTCGGCCAGCTTCGGCCCGGTCTATGGGGAGGGCTACGGCACCGACACCGAGGACGACGAACACCTCCGCAACCGCATTTTTGAGAAGATAGCAGGCCCCGCAGAGAACGGCAACCGCCAGCACTACAAGACGTGGTGCGAGAGCATCGACGGCGTAGGCCGGGCCATTATCTTCCCCCTCTGGTACGGCCAGAACACCGTCAAGGCGGTGCTTATCAGTCCAGACGGCCTCCCCGTGGCAGACAGTGTAGCGGAGGAGGTACAGCGGTACATTGACCCGGCGGACGAGGGCATGACCGTCGAGGTGGACGGGAAAACCTACGTCTTCGGTGACGGCAGGGGAAACGGGCAGGCGAACATCGGGGCACATTTCACGGCGGTAGCGGCCACAGCCCTGCACATCGACCTTTCCTTCACGGCGGAGCTTCCGGCCAGCCAAACGGCGGAGAACGTACAACAGGCCGTCACCGAGGCCGTCACAGCATACCTCAGAGGCCTTGTGCTGGGCGCAGCGGACGGTACAAACATTATCGTCCGCATCAGCGCCATCGGCGCTATCCTCGCTGGCCTCACCACATACCTCGTTGACTACGCAGACCTCACCGTGAACGGGGAGGAGGTCAATGTCCGGCTGGCGGCGGACGAGGTGCCTGTGCTGGGGGAGGTGAACGTCGATGTCCTATCTTAACCCGCCATACCACAACAACTTCCAAGAGCTATGCGCGGCTATGCCGATCTTCTACCTCGACGTGTTTGAAATGCGGGCCATCCTCCGGGCGCAGGGGCGGTTACTGGACGGCGCTTGCGCAGGGCTTGAGGAGATCGTAGACGCGAATTTCATCCTCACAGCAAACGAGGCCACGATACGCCAATGGGAAAGGGTGTTCAAAATCACCTACAAGAGCCGCCTCACCCTCGAACAGAGGAGGCGCGTCGTCATTGGCTATATCATCGGCTTCGGCCACATCGGGGAGCCGGAGATACGGGCCATAATCGCCCAGTACACCCCTAACCACGTCGATTTTGACTTCATGCGGGGCCTCATTACCATCTTTATCGACGGGGAGGTATTCGACGAGGACAATATGCTCAATACCCTCCTCCGCCGGATTCCAGCCCACCTTGGCCTCAACATTACCGTCCACGTCCGCAGGGAGTACAGGCAAGACCTCACGCTCCTGCAAGGCGGAGCGGCCACCATCCACATCCACGGCGACCCCGCAGAGACAAGGGAGACCATTACCTCCATGCTCTTGCTCTCGCAGAGCGCAGCAAGCGGCCCGGCATTCACCAGCGATACCCCGACCGTCGCATGGACGGCCCGGACGCAGTACAGCTTGCAGCAGAGCGGCGCGATCATGGCGGATAACGACGGCGGAGACACACCACCAGTCCATTGGGCCGCTTTAGACACCGCTCACCTCACGCAGAGCGGCGTATCTACGGCAGAGAACGACGGGGGAGACACGCCACCAGTGCGGCGCATCTTTACGGGAGCAGCCCCTATGACACAGAGCGGCGCTTCTACATCGGGCAGCGACGGGGGAGATACGCCCCCAGTACGAAGAACCTTCACAGGAGACGCTACCGTGGCGCACAGTGGCTTCGGTGGAGCGCAGGCGACAACAGATATACCCGCAACAAAGCGGGCCTCCACGGGCCTCGAAAAGGCCACAGGAGGCTTGCTTTGCTATACGCACATCAAATCCAAGCGCATTGACTAAACCACACCGAAAAAAGGAGGAAACAAAATGCCTATCGAGCCTAACCGAATTTACGAAGACGGCAGCTACCAGTGTTTGCCGGGGGCCGCGCTGATTGCAAAAGTCCTCGCCGGGCGCTGCCAGATGAACTACACACGGGCCGCAGTTGGGCAGGGAACCATCCCGGAGGGCACCTCGCCCAAGACCCTTGCGGAGCCGCCCGGATATGTGATGGACGCGAAAATCGCCGCTATCACGAACCCCATCGACGGCGAGTGCCAGGTCACAGTCCAGATTTACAGCGCGGATGTTGAGACGGGATTCTACGCCACGGGCATTATGCTCTACGCGGAAGACCCCGACCTCGGGGAAGTCCCGTATACCTACCTCAAGTTGGAGGAGGGGCTGGAATGGATTCGCCCGGCCAGCAGCGCTATCGGAAAGCTGGCGACTTTCGACCTGATTGTGGCCGTCGGCGCGGTGGACGCAGTCTCGGCCAATATCGCCCCGGATGCGGTCGCCACTTACGAGGCGGTCAAACGCCTTATGGAGGAACACGATACCAGCGGCAGAGCGCACAGCGGTCTCGTTATGCGTATGAGGGCCATGGAGCTGGCCGTCAACGGCAGCGATACCATCATCGGGGAAGGAGACCCCACACCCGAAACCGTGGGCCGCAAGGGGCAGCATTACATCAATGCGGATACCGGGCAGGAGTTCGTCTGCCAAGGCATTGGCGAGGGCGGCTACATTTGGGAGCCTGTGCCCGCCGGGCAGTCCATCCGCGATCAGCTTGAGGCCGCCGTGGAGAACGAGACGACCATCGACGACGTGAATACCCGGCTGACCCTTTTGGAGCTGATGTATCGGACGCAGGTTTCCGGCAACCCCTTCACCGTCTCGTTCGGAGATATGAACGATTTGCTGGTTGCTGGCGTTTGGAACGAGACTTTGAAGCGGGTGGAGTTCTGATGAATGAGCTAATCAACTTCTCTCTCCCGGCAGGAAAGCTCTCCTGCTTTGTCGGGAACCTCTTTACGGAGCTTGAGCCTCCATGCGAAAAGGAACACTTCTCGGACGGCCTTATCCTGTGCGGACGCACACCTGCAGGGCGGGAGGCTATGCTTCTGATTGGCGCGGATAGGTGTACTTTCATCGGAAACGCAGAGGACTACAACGCGGCCCGGAATAGCCGCTGCCCCGCCCAGAGGTGCTGCTATGGCTGACAAGGAATACGTCTTAGGCAATAAGGCGCGGGAGCTGCTGACCTACACCAATCAGGCGACCAAAATCGTCACTGACGACGTTAGTCGCCGGGACGTTCGGGCCATTCTCCACAAAATCGCCCAGCTCGACGACATCCGGCAGGTCAAGAGCGTCACGGGAGAGCTGATACGCGCCCTGGACACCAAGGACAAGCAGGGCTTCACCAAGGCCACATACCGCTGCTATGGCGAGGATATGCGGATGATTGCAAAGGGGATTGTCCGGGACATTCACGCGGCCAACGGTAAATACTTCGCAACGGAATACGAGGAGCGCTTACGCCTTATCGGGAAAATCCTTGACGGCTGCAACCTCATGTTAGAGTACATCCAAATTTCCCTCGATATGGGGATTATATCGCTCAAGAAAAGCGAGATTTGGTCTAAAAAGGTGCTGGACGTGAAGTATATGTCTGCGTCATGGAAGAAAAATGACGGGGCGCGAGCAAAAAAGATAGAGGACGAAAAGCAGGCTGCAGCAGAGGCGCGGCAGGTCGAAACGGTCAAGGCCGCTATTCGGCAGTTTAAGTCCGGTAATTAGGATGCTCGGCGGAGGCATCCGCCTTGTGTTAGGGTGCGGCCCGTATTTTTCGGCAGTGAACTGGTGGCTCCGTTCCCCCTATTGCAACTCGAGCAACGGTGCCACGAACGCCCTGAACGTGAACTCCAATGGCAACTGGAACAACAACAACTGCTCCAACACGGGGTGGTATTTGCGCCCGGCTCTGGTGGAAAGTGAGACAAGTAGCGAGAAGCGAAAGCAGTGCGCCATCAACCAAAGGGGGCTGTATCCTATCGGCGGTTTGTGCATGAGCTGTCGATAAACACAACGCACCGAGGCGACCCGCCCAAAAGAGGCGCAGGCGCTACCGTGGGAGAGCGACCCGGTGCAAGGCTGGGCTGGCCGACCTCTCCCTATCTCCGGCCAGCCATCAATATTTAACTATGAATTACGAGGAAATTTGTTCGTTTGAAACACTTTACCGAGCCTATCTTGAGGCGCGGAAATGCAAGCGCCAAAAGGCAGGCACAGCACAATATGAGGCCAATGCCTTAGTCTACACAGACCGCCTATCCAGACTGCTCCTGTCCGGCAGCTATAGGCCTAGCAAGTTTGAAATCTTCAAGGTCTACGAGCCAAAGGAACGGACGGTACAGGCCCCGGCGTTTGTGGACAAGGTAGTCCAACACGCCATTGTCGATAATGTCCTATACGAGGCCATTTGCAAGAGCTTCATCCGAGACAATTACGCCAGCCAGAAAGGGAAGGGGACACATGACGGCCTCATGCGCCTCAAGTCCCAAATGCTCACCTATTATAGGCGATACAACACCGTGGACGGGTGGGTACTCAAGTGCGACGTGCGGCACTTTTTCGCCTCTATCGACCATGGCAAGCTCAAGGAAAAGCTGCAAGGGCTTTTCCGGCGGCGCGGGCTGGACACCCGGATTTATGACCTCCTCTGCATCTATATTGACGCTTCGGAGGGACTGCCGCTGGGCTACCAGACGAGCCAGCTATTAGCGCTACTGTTTCTCGACGAGTTCGACCACGAAATCAAGGAGAGGCGCAGGCTGGAATTTTACGGGCGGTACATGGACGACTTTTACATCATCGGGCAGGATAAGGCGGCGCTCAAGAGCCTCCTCTCGGATGTTAGAAAGATCATGTCCGGGCTGGGGCTATCGCTCAACGAAAAGACAGGCATATTCCCGCTCCGCAACGGGATTGACTTTCTTGGATTCCACACCTACCTCACAGAGACAGGCGGAGTAGTCCAAAAACTGCGCCGCAGCAGCATAGACCGCATTCGAGGCAAGGTGAAGTATTGGAAGAAAGAATACCAGAAGGGCACCATCACGAAAGAGAAAATCAGGGAGTGCTTTCTGGCGTGGGACGCATATGCAGCCCACGGGGACACTTACGCATTACGACGGAAATACGCCGACCAAGTGGAGCAGATTACCGGGCAGAAGATAGTCATACACCGGGCGATTCGCTCCACCATTGAAGCGAGGGCAAGGCGCAGGGCAAAACAGGGGCGGTGCATCCAGCGGAAAAAGGGATGCACCGCTCCGGCTTTACGCTCTGAACCAACGCCAGACGATTTACCGCCGTGGATGTAGATTTTTAGAAAAGGAGACTGATTATGGCAAGTGTAGCACTCGGCACCAAAGCGATAGGCAGCACCGTCAAACTCAAAGTCAACGGCACCTTGCGAGACTTTATCGTAGTCCACAAGGGAAAGCCCGGCTCCATGTATGACGCGAGCTGCGACGGCGTTTGGCTGTTGATGAAGGACTGCTATGAGGCCAAGCGCTGGCACAGCAGCAACGTCAATGACTACGCAAACAGCGAGGTACACAGCTACCTCAACAGCGCATTCCTCAACCTGTTCGACGCGGATATCCGCGCCCAAATCAAGCAGGTCAAGCTCCCGTACCGGGCAGGCTCTGGCTACGGCAAGATCGTCACCAGCGGGGCCAGCGGCCTCTCCACCAAGATTTTCCTCTTGAGTTCCACGGAAGTCAATCTCGTACATGGCTATGAACCGACCAACGAGGGAGCTTGCCTGTCCTACTTCTCCGGGACGGTGCAGAACGGCGCAGACACCAAGCGCGTCGCCAACTACAACGGTTCGGCAGTGCACTGGTGGCTCCGTTCCCCCTGTTGCGGCTCGAGCAGCGGTGCCACGTACGCCCTGTACGTGTACTCCAATGGCAACTGGAGCAACAACCGCTGCTCCAACACGGGGTGGTATTTGCGCCCGGCTTTGGTACTTCCCTCTAATCTCTTGACCTCTGATGACGGCACCGTAAACACGAACACGGCCCCGACTACGCCGGGGAGCATCACCGTCCCGGAGGGCGCAGAGGGCGGAAAGAACATCGAGGTAACGTGGACGGCCAGCACCGACGCGGAGAAAAATTTGGAGGGCTACATCGTGGAGCGCTCCACCGACGGCGGGAATACATGGACGCAGGTATTTAAGGGCGGCGGCCTCAAGGCAACGTTCTTGGTTCCGGCGGGCAGCGAGACGATTATGTGCAGGGTGAAAGCCTACGACAGCGAAGGGCTTTACAGCGGCTACCGCAACAGCGCCCAGGTGAGCGTGTTTAACAATCACGCGCCGGGCGCACCCGCGAGCATTACCGTCCCAGAGAGCGTGCTGGGCGGTGGGACGCTGGCGGTTACGTGGGAGGCGGCCACCGACGCAGACAACAACCTCTCCGGCTACGAGCTTGAGCGGCAGGTGGACGGCGGCGACTGGGCGCAGGTCTACAAAGGCGCGGGCACCAGCTACACGGACACGATCACGCGAGGCTGGCAGAGCGTGAATTACCGCGTCCGGGCCTACGATACCTACAACGCCTACAGCGCGTACACCACTGGGACGGCCCAGCCCGTGAACAACAACAGGCCCCCGGTCGTCTCCTGCGACACGCCGACGGGTTCCGACCTCGGCACCCGCGCCGCAGGATTCTCCATCGGCTACAGCGTCACGGACCCGGACGGAGACCCAGTGACGGTGACGGAGGACATCGACGGCACGGCCCTGCGCACCTTCTCGGCGGAATCCGGCAAAGCCTACACAATGGAGCTGGCGGGGGAGACCTTCATGAAGTTGCTGAACGGCTCCCACGCCCTCGCCATCACCGCAGGAGACGGGAACGCGACGGCAGTTCACAGGCTCTCCTTCACCAAGGAAGTCACGGAGGCCAGTATCACGCTGAAAGAGGCGTTCCCCGCCGACGACAAAATCTCTATCTGCGTCCTCTCCGTGGCCGGGCACATCCCGGCGGACGCAGACTACACCGTTGAAGTCACAAACAACGCCAACGACGACGACCCGGTTTGGGAGGACTGCACCATTGAGGTGAAGAACGGGGGCAACCATATCTTCACAAACGAGACGGCGGAGAACGGATTCGCGTTCAATTTCCGCGTCAAGGTCAAGCGGGGGGCGTCCGGCGAGGGCGGCTACATTTCCGGCATTCAAGGAGGGTTTCAGTAATGGTAAAAAGGCGCGAGGATTCTATCCGGGAGCTGAACAAGCGCAAGACGAATGAGCAGCTTGCCGCAGAGAACGCGGCGCTGCGGGAGAAGGTCGCCACGCTTGAGGGGCAGCTCACCGACACGCAGATGGCGCTCTGCGACGTTTACGAGGCCCTTGTGGGAGGTGAGCAGTAATGGCGAAAGTATATGCTGACCTCATTCGCAAGGAGCTGAAAACCATCGACGACGTTCCCGCCCGCATCCGGGCGGAGGTCGAAGCGCTGCTGGCGGAGACCGACAATGAGTAGTCTCCGGGGATGGCTGCTGAAAATCTTGCTCAGGAAGGAGGTGCAGATCATGGCCGTCGTGTACGCCACGCTCATTATCAAAGGCAAGAAGACCTTGGAGCAGGTGCCCGATAAGCTCCGTGAGGAGGTGGAGGACATCTTGGAGACCCTTGAGGTCAAGGTCTAAGGACTGCCGCGAAAAGGCCGTTCCCGATACGGGGACGGCCTTTTGCCAATCATTTGTCCGAAAATCGTATCAAAACAAGGAGTGAGAAAGATGGACACGCCGATTTCGAGAGCGGAACACGAGGAGTTTGCGAAGCGCATGGAAAGCGAGAACCAGCGCCTCAAAGACGAGGACACTCGCCAGAACAAGCGGCTCGACCTGCTTGAAGAAAGTGTGCGCGAAATGTCGGCACTGGCGACCTCTGTTGAGAAGCTGGCAACCAACATGGCGGGGATGGTGAAGGTTCAAGAGCAGCAGGGGAAACGCCTCGAAACTCTTGAGGGCCGCGACGGGGAGATGTGGCGGAAGGTCGTCGGCTACACCGTCACCGCCGTTCTCGGCATCGTCATTGGCTTTGCTTTCCGGCAGATCGGAATGTAGGTGACGCTATGAAAACCGCACTTATCGCCGGGGTTGCCCTCCTCGTGGGGGTGGCCCTCGGATATATTTCGAGCCTGCGCACCATTCGCGCTCTGCGCCGGAGGGTTCGTGAGCTTCGGGCTGGGCTTGACAGGCCGCAAACAGAGACAATGAAGCGCGTATTGTGGGCCTGCATCATCAACGGCTTTGCGTGGGTATGGTTCAGCTACATTCTGGCCGCGCTCGATAAGCCGCAGATAGCGGAGAGCCTTTCCCAAGTTGCGCTGGCCGAGATCATCGTCCCGGTCGCGGTTTATGCAGGCAAATCCGCCGTTGAAAACTTGAGCAAAAACAATCACTGGCCCGACAGGGCAGAGGCCGCCATCGACAGCGCCGGGCCGGAGCCGGAGCGAGAGGAGCCGCAGGACGTGGGCCAGTAGAAAGGAGCCAAATTTGCTGAAAGGAAGCACAAATGAGGAAAGAATCTGGAATTACCTCTTGGGAAAGGGCTTGAGCAAGGCCGGAGCCGCTGGCCTCATGGGGAACCTCTACGCCGAAAGCGGACTGCGCCCGAATAACCTGCAAAACAGCTACGAGGGGCGGCTGGGGATGTCTGATGCCGAGTACACCGAAATGGTGGACAAGGGCACATACACCAATTTTGTCCGCGACAGCGCCGGGTACGGCCTCGCCTAGTGGACGTATTGGAGCAGGAAGCAGGCCCTCCTCGCCTTTGCACAGGCGGCAGGCAAGTCCATCGGAGACTTGGAAATGCAGCTCGATTTCCTGATGAAGGAGCTGGCTGGGAGCTACAAGGCCGTCCTCGCTACCCTCAAGACGGCGATCACCGTCAGGGCAGCCAGCGACAGCGTACTCTTGAACTTCGAGCGCCCGGCAGACCAAAGCGAGGCAGCAAAGACCCGGAGGGCCAGCTACGGCCAGAGGTATTACGACAAGTACGAAGGCGCGGCATCCGCGCCCATAGAGGGAGGCACCACTATGACCGAACAGGAATTGAGACAGAGCGTAGTCCGCATTGCGCAGGGCTGGCTCGGCTGCAAGGAGAGCAACGGCACCCACAAGAAAATCATCGACACTTACAACGGTCACAAGCCGTTGGCGCGGGGCTACCCCGTGAAGTACACCGACGCATGGTGCAGCACCTTCGCCAGCGCGGTAGCGATCAAGGCCGGGCTGACCGACATCATCCCGACGGAGTGCGGATGTGAGAAGCACATCCAGCTTTTTAAGAAGCTGGGGAGCTGGCAGGAGAACGACGCTTATGTACCCGCGCCCGCCGACTACGTTTTCTACGACTGGGACGACAGCGGGGCGGGGGACTGCACCGGGGCGGCAGATCATGTTGGTATCGTCGAGAAGGTGAACGGCAGCACCATCACCGTCATTGAGGGCAACATGAGCAACGCCGTCGGGCGGCGCACCATCAAGGTCAACGGGCGCTATATCAGGGGCTACGGCGTACCCAAGTACGCGAGCAAGGCCAACTCTACGGGCACCACAGCGCCCTCCACGGGCCTTTCCGTGGGCGACGTGGTGAACTTCACAGGCACCGCGCACTACGCCAGCAGCAACGCCACCGCGCCCAAGAGCTGCAAGCCGGGCCGGGCCAAGGTCACAGCGACCGCCAAGGGCGCGAAGCACCCCTACCACCTTATCGCGGAGAGCGGAGGCGGCAGCAGCGTTTACGGATGGGTAGACGCTGCGGACATCGGCAGCACCACGGCGAGCGCGGCCCGGACGTACACCGTCCGCAAGGGCGACAGCCTTTGGGCTATCGCTGCAAAGCAGCTCGGCAACGGGAGCCGCTACACTGAAATCAAGAGCCTCAACGGGCTTTCCGGCGACACCATCCACGCCGGGCAGGTCTTGAGGCTCCCGGACTAAGAAGGAGGACAGTATGAAAGAATATATCTCTACGTTGCTGCTGGCGGTCGTTACAGCCGCCGTCCCCGTGCTCACCAGCTATGCTATCGGGTACATCCGGCAGGCTGGGCAGCGAGCGCAGGCCAGCACCGACGACATCAAGGTACAGGGCTACATCAAGGAGATCACCGACGCAATCTCCGACGCGGTGGAGGCCACCAGTCAGACCTATGTAGACGCACTGAAAAAGGCCGGGAAGTTCGACGACGAAGCGCAGGCGGAAGCTGCCAAACGGGCGCTCACCGCCTGTATCGCCTCTATCAGCCCGGCGGCCAACGCTTTTATCAAGTCCGTTTACGGAGATTTGGAGGTTTACCTCAAGAACAAAATCGAGGCGGAGGTACGCAAGCAGAAAAAGGCGGAACCCGCAACGCTGGCGCTCCCTGTGTTGGAGAGCACCGTGCCGGACACCAAGGCCATTGCCGCAGCCTGCGCCGCAGCGACGGCGGCAGCCGTCACGCAGGTTTCCATCAACCAGCCCGGCACCGGGCAGACCACCACGCCGGAGCAGCAGAACGAATAACACCACAGCAGACAGCCCCTCTCTCGGAGACATCCGGGGGAGGGGCTTTATTTTTTTGCCCCAAAATGGGGCGAAGTCCACAAATGCGGCGCTGGAAATACAGCACAGTCAACAAATGTCCCGTTTCGTGGCAAAATTTTTGAAAAATAGTTGACAATGTCCCAAATAGGGACTATAATAAGGGTACAGTCAAGGACAGGACACGACAAACTACCCGATACGGGTCACGACATAGGAGGTACAACATGAACGAGTACAAGATCACCTACACTGGCGAGGGCGAGGGCTACCAGCTCGTCATAGAGCGCACCGAGGCCGCTGCCAAGAAGTTCTTCCTCTCCATGAACAAGGGCATCAAGCTCGACATCACCAGCATTGAGCTGTACCGCGAGAACGCAATCGCCACCAAGCAGCAGGAGCGGGACACGCTGGCGGCCATCAGGAAGATGGTCGAGGAGCTGGGGCCGCAGAGCTACCTCGCCACCGCGTTTGATGGGTGCTTCGAGGATGCGGAGAACAACATCGAGAACGACTTCGCCGACAGCATGAAGACCCGCTGGCTCCACGCGGACGCGCAGCTCAACGCAGCGAAGGGCACCATCGAGGAGCTGGAAGCCCATGAGCGCTCCATGAAGGAGACCATCGACAGGCTCCAACAGCAGCGGGACGCAGCGGAGGCCCGGCAGGTCACGGAGACCGACCTCGTTCATCTTATCCGGCTGGCGGAGGAAGACCTCACGGAGGCGGAGCAGCGCCGGGACGCAGCGGCGCAGGACATCGTGACCTATGCAGACAACCCGGCCAGCGAGGAGTTCCGGCAGGCGGTCACAGCCCACAGGAACGCAACGAGCAGCGTCGAGGCCAAAAAGGAGCGGCTTTCCCGCCTCAACATCATCAGGAACGCAGGTTAATTTTTTTACCAGAGAATGACGCGAAACGGGGCGTAAAAACCCGGGAGCGCCAGAGGATAACCCGAAACGGGACGAGCTGACCTATCGGCGAGACGGGGAGAAAGGAGACATCATGGATATTAAGAAGGTCTTGAAAATCATGCGTGGCTCAAAGCAGTACGAATTTCACGGCTCGGTGCTTACGGTCACAGGCTACTACACAGGGGAGCGGGTCAAGCTCGACCTCTCAAACCTCACAGAGGAAATGCTTGAGGAGCTTGCGCCGGACGAGGACGGCGAGGAGGAGCGATAATGAACGACCGCTACACGATCACATTCACCTATAGCGAGCTGGACACCATGCTCGTAGCCCTTGCCTGCTACCAGCACTCCATCATCAAGGAGCGCGAGGGCGGCAGGACAGACCATCCGGAGCGGGCAGCGCAGGTACTTACGGCCATTGACACAGCGGCGGAGAAAATTCGCGCCCGGCACTTCCCTAAAAAGCCGGATGCAGAGGGGGTTTGAGATCATGCGATACTACAGCACACAACGCCCGTTTGGGCCGGGGACATTCCCCCGGCAGGGTGGCACGGAGACGATTACCAACTTCGACGGCCCGGTCTACTGCGAGGAGATTGGTCGGGAGGCGTGGGGATACATCGACTACCAGCAGCCCCTCGCCCCCGGCGAGGCCGAGAAGTGGGAGCTTACCCCGGAGGGGAGGCTTTGGTTCCCTGTCACGGTCAGCTCGCGCAAGAACGGCGGAGGGCTTCTGGTGACCTCCGGGCAGCCCGTCAGGGCCACGCAGCGCCCCGGAGACACCACGGGAGATACCGAGAACATGCAGCTCAAGACCCGGTATTTCAGCACTTTGGAGGAGGCCAAGAGGGTGATGTCTGTCCTCCAAAGCCTTGACATTACGACGGAACGGGTGCGCACGAGCGTCACGCAGGGGGAGGTCAAGGTCTACATCAATGGCAAGTATATCCTCAACTTCGGCGACGAAATCGTGCTCCCTAAGCACTGGGACAATCCGGAGAATTACTACGGGGACGACATCGGCGGCTGGCGCAGCAGCCACCCGGATAGCGGCTACGTTCTCGGTCTAATCTGGCACCCGCTCGACTGCGTTTACCACTACAGCGACAAAATCTGCAAGGCCCTTGGCACGACACAGGATGAGTGGATTGAGGGCAACTACTGGAACAGGGGGGGACGGGTATGGAAACCTACAGAGGATTGACCACACAAAAGACGCTCTGTTTCGAGGGCGCAGGTTGGAGCGGCGCGGACATCAGCAAAGCCACCATCGGCAACTGCCGCATCCGCACAGCGTTCCACCTCGACGATGGCAGGGCCGTCTATCTTGAAATCTGCGGAAGCGAGAGGAGCAAAAGCAGCCCTCTGTGCTATCAGTGGCAGTACACGGGCTCCGTTACTTACTGCTACTATATCACGGACGACGACCCGAACGACGACTGCAACAAGCACAGAGTCATGCTGCCAAGGAAACGCGGCGCGAAACGCGGCACAGTTGAGCACAACACCCATTTCGAGTACACGGCGGCGGAAATCCTGCGCGTCGTAAATAGTCTCGGGGCCAGTTTCACCGCAATCAAAGTGTTGCCGGACTTGGGTGGCTACCGCGTATTCCCGGAGAGCCGTTCATGTAGAGGGCCGGACGGCTACTACTACGGCGACAGATTCCAGTACGACCCAGAGCTCGTTTCCCGGAGAGAGGAGGTCTACCAGCACTATTACGACCTTGAAAGGGCGGAGGGAAAGGAATATCCGAACTTCTCGCTTTGGGTATTCGAGGACGACCCCGGAGCCTTGCACCTCCTCCGGCATTTCTCTGGCACATTCCAGACAGCACACAACACCCATTGGACAATCCGCGTTGACAAGGGCGAAACCCTTGCGGAATGGATTGCAACGGCCACGGAAACGCACCTCGGAAAATACGGATGTTAGAAAGGAGCAACTATCATGTCTTGCTTTGTGATGAACAAGGAGCCACTGGCGGCGCTTGCAAACGCCGTCGAAGCTCGGCTAAACTGCGACTACAACTACTGGGGCTTCGATTCCCCGGCCAGCCTCTACACCGCGCTGGCGGACTGCAAAACGTCCTGCACCTACTTCGCCGAGGACATCTACCGCAGGCTCTACGCGGTCAACGTCCGGGCCTATAACGGGCGCTACGCAAACCATGAGGAGCCGGAGGACGAGGAGGCCCCAGCCATCGACGGGAGCAAGTACATCGTCCACCACCCGCCGGAGTACCGGGAGCACGGATTCGCCGTCCGCCCGTGGCACTACCAGCTCGCCAAGCTCCTCGACTGCTGGATCTATCAGACGGCGGAGGACGCGACATATAAAGACCCCCTCCGGCTGGCTATGGCGGAGTTCCGGGACAACCTCTACTCCTTCATCGTCGGAAACAGCCCGAACTACACGGCAGCGCCTTGGGGCGAGCTTCCCGCGCAGCCGGAGGCCCGGAAATCCCCGGTATTCCACATCAACACAGCGCCGGGAGAGGCTATGGCCCAAAAGGGCCACGCCTCCTACCCGGAGGACTTTCCCCACCTCAAGCCCGGCGAGACCTTCACGGCATGGCGCGTCGAGGACGGCTGGGAGGTAGAGACGACCCTCGACAGCGCGGCGCTCATGAAGCGGCTGGAAGCGCTCCGCAGTCAGGAGCCGGACGGTGTTTGAGCAAATCAGCCTTTTCGACCTCCTCCCGGAGGGCACCGTGGCGCGGTGCTCCATGGACGGCAGAACGGCTCCGGCCAATAGGCCGGAGCCGTGGATGAAGCGGCTCGTGCCGAATGGGGAGTATTTCGTCCGCGTTGGCGATCACCCCCTCGTGCTCAAGCCTACGCGGATGCAGGAGGAGGACATACCAGAGGGCCATCAATACTACCACTACACCATAGGCGGGCAGGTCTACGCCGGGGTGTATGTCGGAGAGGAAACAGGAGGACAACATGGAGTATGAATTGATAAACCCCAGCGACCCCTACACCTTTATCGCGGCGGACTACGAGACTGCGGTGCTGACCGTCTTCTGCCTCGGCCCTGCCTACGGCGCAAAGCCCAAAGACGGCGGGGAGGATGTACCCATCTTCATCTTTGGCGGAGCCGTGGACTGGTACACAAAAAAGTTCGGGCACAGCCCGGACGATGGCCTCGACGCAAAGGGGGAGGCCGTGGTGGACGCGCTTGCCTCTATGATGTTCGGGGGCTTCGAGGACAGGCGGCGGTACGAGCTGGCGCTCGCAGCCATCGACGACCCGGAGAAGAAAGCCCAGTTTATCGACGACTGGCAGGACGGGCGCAGCAGCCTCAACGACATCAGTGGGGAGGCCCACAAGCTCGCCGCAAGGCTGAAAGAGAGGAGGGCGGAGAGGGATGGCTGACTACAAAGACAAGATCAGGAAGCTCCTCGCACTGGCTCAAAGCCCGGAGGAGGCAGAGGCAAAGGCGGCGCTCCTCCGCGCCCGTGAGCTGATGGCGAAGCATAAGCTCACCGAGGCGGACTTGGAGGAGGCAAAGAAGCAGACCGTCAGGAACGTCCTCACAGACATCACCTGTAGCAAGCGCCGCGACCCGTGGATTGTCGGCCTCTCGGCGGTTATCGGAGAGCATTACTGCTGCAAGGGGTACAGGTCGCGCTACCACGGCCAGCAGACGCAGACCATCGGCTTTATCGGCCTTGAGGACGACGTGGAGGTCTGCATGGCTATCTTTAAGTACGCGGTGGACTGCATCAGCGCCGGGGTAAAGAAGCTCAAGAAGGAGCTGGACGGGTACTACCCTTGGTACATCAAGCAGCAATGCGACAGCTACGGCTTCGGCTTCACCAAGGGCATTGAGACCGCCCTCCAAGGGCAGGACGAGGAGAAGCGCGGCGAGTGGGGCCTTGTATTGGTGATGCCGCAGGAGGTACAGGAGGCCTCCCAGCGCCTCGGAAAAGAGGATTTCAAAGCCCGGACGGAGGACACCATCGACCCCCGCGCCTACGCGCAGGGGTACGCGGAGGGCAAGGAGTTCGACCCGGCCCACAGGCTCGGAGAGGGGGTGGCGACATGACACCAGAGCGGCAGGCGGAGCTTATTTCCAAGGCTTGTAAAGAGGCTGGGCTTGACAGCCATATCCGCCTCATTGAGCGCCGGAAAGAGGCGCAGACGTGGGCGGAGAAGATAGCCGTCCAGTTCATGCAGGCCGGGCAGCAGCTCCCCGTGAAGAACAGCTATATGTTCTGCGACACGCTGGATATGTGCTTCTTCTACGGGCCGGGAGACACCCCCGAAGTGGCCTACGCAGGCCACGCCGGAGCGGACGAGAGGGACATCACCGAGGGCAAGCTGGTCGAGGCGTTCCGCAAGGCGGACACGGTTTTGCGAGCCATGAAGCGGCTGGCCGGGGAGGAGGAGTAGAATGGAAGTCAACATGGACAAGCTCGCGGAGCTGGACAGCCATTGGAACGAGGTCATGGAGCTGGCGGTCAAGTACGGCTTCATCACGCAGGCCTACGGCGGGACGGCGACGCTGGCGACGCACAAGAATCAGCTTGAGGCTTTCCGGGCGGAAAACTATATCCAACGGCAGCGGGACATGAACAATATCGACATGGAGGAGGCGCAGGAATGATTTTCATGGACAACGACCACGCCCAGCGCTGGGCGGCAGCCATCCAGACCGCAGGAGCGGTCAGAGACGACGACACGGTGAAGGGGGACTTCGGGGCCAGCCTCTATATCCTCACGGGCCTCCCCAGCGTCTACGACCGGGCGCAGCAGCACATCCACCCCGGCTATATCGACTTCGAGCCAATGTTCCACATGGGCCTCTCCGCTGGCGAGACCGTCCTTGTGGCGCTGGCCGGGAACCTTTACAACGGTGGATTCTTCGGCGGCTACACGCCGCAGGACATCGTGAGCTACTGCGACGAGGAAGGGGTGACGCTGGCGACGAAAGCCATCCTCCTCCGCAAGGCGGCGCTCAACATCAACACCATCTTCGATTGGGAGGCGGCGCTGGATGGCGACCTGCGGTGAGTGCGAGTTCTTCGGCAACTACGCCGTCATGCAGCAATCCCCGGAGTGGGCCTATAAAACGCTCCCCGGAGGCCAGAGAGCCTACTACCACCCCGTCATAGGCTTCGACGAGAAGCAGGGCGCACACTGCACCTACGACAAGGACGTATGGCACAAGCGCATCAGGATTTACGACAGCACCCCGGCCTGCGGCCAGTTCCGACCCCGGACATGGTGCAGGCCGGAGAGCTGCCACACCTGCTCCCTTTGCCACGGCAGAATGGACGACGGCTCCTTCCTCTGCTCCGGCTGGCCCTTCTACAAGAAGGAGGGGGACACCCCTTGCCAGAACGGACAGGCAAAGCTCGGAGAGCAGCTAAAGCTATTCTGAATCTTCCGGCGGATTTCCGGGCCGGAAATACCCGAATATCCCCGGCCCGGTTTTCTATTTTTTGAATTATCCCAAAACAGCCGGAAAAACAGGTGAAAAAATGCCAAATAAATTCAGATTTTCCGTCTCTGTTTTCGGCCCGGAAATGCAGCTCAAGCAGAGTTTTCGGAGAGAAAACGCAGGGACAGAGGAATATCCGGCCCGGAAAAAGGAGAAAAGCCTACGACTGCGGGATTTCCGGCGGCGGAAAGCCCTAAAGTATAGTAGAGTAAATTAAAGGAGAGTAAAGTAGAAAAGAAAAAGTAGAAAAAGAATACGCACAGGAGGTTATCATGGCTATGGACGATTTTCACGCGAAATGGTTCAACAGGAAAGCCACCATCACACCGCCTACGCCGGAGGAACGGCGGCAGCGGAAAATGGACTACCTGCGGAACCTCGCCTCCTCACCGCTCGCAGAGGAGCTTGTGGAGCGTTTCGAGCTGCCGGAGATTCGAGAGGCGGAGGACGCTTTCAAGCAGGCCCTCGCGGGGATTTCTGACCCGGAAGCGCGGGACAGGCTGGACACGGCGGCGGGCAGGATTTCAGCCGCCTACCAGCTTCTCGGCTTCTGCGTCGGGCACACCTCACAGAGCAGCGAGGCATTTTTTTAGGCCCAGTCATTGATAACCTGATTGTTCGGATTCCTCGGTACCGATGTCCGTCAGCAGCCCCTTCAGCTCGGGATAGGGCATGGAGAAGCGCTGGCTGAGATAGCGCAGGGATGCGCCCAGTTCGCCGTCCGGTCCCCCATACACCAATAGACGATGGAAATGAGCCTAAATCAAGACCCGGTAGGTGATGGTAAGCAGGGAGTTTTCCTTATCATAGATGCAGTTCTCGATGACAGACCGTGCCGCGTTGTTCTTCTCTTCCAGGGAGGCATCCGGGGATTGAAGTGTAGCCAACGCCTGGGCGATAGCGGTCTGGAGCTGGTTCTCCACGATGGCCGTGTCGGACCAGGCCTGGAGCTCTTCCAGTTCATTCTCTGCTTTGGATATGGAGCCTTCGATGTTGGTCTTCGCAACGGAGAAGTCCTCCAGGTTTAGGACGCCGGCCAAGTACGCCTCCTGGAGCCGCCCGCGCTTCACCTGGAGCTGCTTCACAGTTGCTTCCAGGCGGGCCAGCTCATGCCCGCCGCTGGCGTTGGTGTAGGTGATATTGTAGGCGAGAGGGGAGGTACTGGTGGCATCCTTCGTCAGACGGGCGATGATGGCTTTTTCCAGGGTCTCGGCCCGAACGTGCTGAGAGTGTCTACATCGGCCGCGAGCATAGTTGTTGCACTTGTAGTAGTGTGGCTGGGCGAAGATCAGTGTGGCACCGCAGGCGGCACAACGCACGATGCCGGAGGTCCAGCCCTTCAGCTCGGAGGTGGGGCGGGCCTTGTATCCCCACTGAGCTTTTACTGCGTCCAGTTGGCGCTGGGCCGCCTCCCAGGTCTCGACGCTGACCAGTGGCTCGTGGCCGCCGTCGGCCACGATGATATTCTCGTTGAAGAAGTCGCGCCGGGTCCGCCCCTCTGGATTCCAGCGGAGCTTCCCAATGTAGACCGGATTGCGAAGGATGTACTCCACGGTCCTGTTCTCAAAGAGATTGCCCCGGTGAGTACGGACGCCCATGGCGTTTAACTCCCTGGCGATGACATAGATTCCCTTGCCGGCCAGGAAGCTGTCAAAGATACGGCGGATATACGCGGCCTCTTCCTCATCAGGGACGAGTACGCCGTCTTTGACATGGTAGCCGAAGGAAGGGGTGGCCTGGAGCCGCCCTCGCTCTGCGTTGATTTTCATGCTGCGCTTGACCTCTTGGCTCAGCCGGATGGAGTAAAATTCGTCCATCCACTCGATGATCCGCTCTATGAGGGAGCCGAAGGGACCAGCAATCAGCGGCTCGGTGACGCTCACCACGTCGATATTACACTTGGAGCGCAGAATGGATTTGTAAAAGATGCTCTCTTCCTGGTTCCGGGCAAAGCGGGAGTATTTCCAGAGAAGGATGACGGAGAAGGGGCAGTCTGGAGACTTGGCGGTAGCAATCATCCGCATGAACTCCGGCCGCCGCTCCGCTTTCTTGCCGGAGATGCCGGCGTCAATGTAAATCTGGTCATCAAGTAGCAGGATGCCTTCGCGCTGTGCATACTTCCTGATTTCCTCCAACTGACTTTCCGGGGAGAGCTCAATCTGGTCATCGGTAGAAACGCGGATATAGGCTGCGCCGAATTGTGGCGTTTTTGGTTGAGTAGACATATCGATCACCTGTATATGGTCCAAAAATGAAGACAAAGATAGCAGGGAAAGCAGCTCCGTCTAGGCGGAGCTGCTTAGTTATTATACACAAAACGGATATGCAAAAATTATGTAATTCCATGAATGCAATGTATGATTGCCTCTTTGATTCCCGAATAATCGGCCCGAATAGTGCCTAAAAGTTGCAAGGAAGTGAGAGAGATAGTTTTCTGAGCGCCGCATACCTCATCCAGCTTTTTGGTGGAAATGACATAAAAGTCCCAGTCATCCAGCACCAGCGGGTCGGCCTTGTTGCGGTCCTTCTGCGTGTAATGGCAGAAAACGTAGACATCCGATTGCCGCTTAACCTCGCTGCGGTAGCCGGTTTCCGGGTCCCAGGCCCGTGCCGGCCGGATACTAAAGATGATGTTGGAGAGCTTGCTTTGCTCCCAAGACTGAAGATAGGCTGCGCTCTTGACCTCGATGTGAACGGCGTCGCGCTCCACCCCGTCCTGAGCCCACCGGTAGGGAAAGAGGACATCGTAGGGCCCCCAATCTTCCCGTGTGCCAGATAGGTCTAAGTTCAGAGCGGAAGATACAATGAACTCGCTGAAGGAACCGCGCTCTGTGTTGATGAGTAGATCGGATGAGTTCCAGGCCCAGTAGTCGCTGAGTAGGTGGCCAATGGGCATACCATCGAACATAATGTGCTCATCGCCGGTTCGCTGCTTCCCCATAGCAATCGTCTCCATTTCTCACAAAATTGGCTGAAAAAACTGTGTATCTTCACCAAATTACAACTTTTATAGAAAGAAAAAGTTGATTTATGTTGATTTTAGAGGGTTTTTAGAACGGGAAAAAATGGCAAAACGGAGTTGATTTGTTCAGAATATACTTATACCACACCGAAGAAAATGCCCCTACAAGCGATTCTAAGCCGTTTTAAGACCGGCCTCACACAACGGACATTTAAGGGTACAAAATCCGCCATATGGGGACACATCACCTGAAGTCTATGGTGATGACCTTGCAATCACTGGCCCTTTAGACAGCGGCAGCTTGCTCAGCCTTCTGCATCGTTTCAATGACGATATGCTGCTCTGTTGTCATATAGCGGTCCATGAGCGACCAGAGGACGTTGCGATCCGCGGCAGATGCTTTTGAGTAGCAGGAAATCAGGATGTTCACATCGGGGGAGGGCTGTGGGGCCGCAGGCGGTTCGTAACCGACGAGTCGGTCGAGGGACACGCCGAGTATCTCAGCAATCGCTACGGTGGTTTCGACATTCGGAGTCCTGTTGCCAGAAGTATACCTGGAGACAGTGACCTCAGTGGTTCCCAGCTTCTCCGCAAGAGCCCGCTGCGTCATCCCGCGCTTTTCGAGCAAAGATTTGAGGCTATTGGCAAAAGTGTTTTTGTCGTACATAGATATGTGCCTCCTAAAAAGGTTTGCTTACCGATTTTACAGTATCTTTCCCAAAAAGTAAAATAAACTTACCAAAAATATAAAATACTTATTGACATTACCGCGTCGGTAAGTTAGAATGAAGATACGGAAGGGGGTGAACACATGAACCGGCTGGAGCTCGAATACGCCAGAAAGCGCAAGCAGAAATCCAAGGCAGACATGGCCGCTGCAATCGGCAAGTCTGTGGTTTCCTACTCTAAGAAGGAGAGAGGCGAGGTCGGGTTCTCGGACGAGGAGAAGGTCATCATCGCCAGAGAGCTCGACCTTACCGGGGACCAGGTGAACGATATTTTTTTTGACGGCAGCTTACCATGTCGGTAAGTAGATACACAATCCTAACCGACAAGGAAATTGTACCGCAGAAGGGAGGTAAAGAAAATGGGGCGAGACGCTATGAAAGCCTGTGAGAATCCGTGCTTTCGGTGCAGGAAAGAGGCCGCAAAATACAACGACAAGCTGAACAGCCGCGAAGGTGCCGCTGAGATGCTGGGCGTTTCGGTATCGAGCCTCGCGGACTATGAGCTGGGAATCACGAAGGTTATCCCGGTGGATAAGGTCGTCCTGATGGCGGAGCTTTACAACGCCCCGGAACTGAAGGCTTGGTACTGCACTGAAGAGTGTCCCATCGGGAGAGGCTTCCCGATGCCATCCGCTGAGATAACGTCGGTCGAGAGGACGACGATGCAGCTCCTGAAGCAGCTCCGTGAGTCTGATGTCCAGGATGTAAAGAATACGCTCATTGACATCACGGCCGACGGCGTAATCAGCGAAGACGAACGTGCGGACCTCGAAAGGATACTTGAATACCTGGACGGGCTCATCAAGGCCGCCGGAGAGCTGAAGCTCATCGGTACGAAGGTCCTGGGGCAGAGCCGTTCGGAAAAATGATAGAAAGGAAGATGAGACCATGAAGAACACCTGCATTTCCTGTAAGCCCGGTGACACCGTTCAGCTCGCGGGCATTGACTTTGTAGTTCTGGAAGACCGTGGCCCGTTCAGCGGTGAGGGAGAGAGCCACGACCTGTTCATCCTGGCCCTGGAGGGGCAGGGAACGAGCCGGTTCGGTGACACCAACAACTACGCTGAGAGCGATCTGAAGAACCGGGTGGATGAGTGGCTGTACCGCCTGACCGAGAAGATGGCGGAGCAGGGGCTTGATGATGAGATTGACCTCATCCGCTCCCGCACGATCAGCCTGACCACGCTGGACGGCTACAAGGGATACGGCGACCTGGAGGTAAAGGCTGCCCCCTTAACGCTGGATGAGGCTCGACGGTGCGCTGAGGTTATGCCGGACCCGGACATCGCCTCTTGGTTGGCGACGGGCTGGGGAGGGCCGGAGCACAGCGGCGCGACGTTCGCGTTGATCGTCAGCACCAGTGGCTTTTGGAGCAACGGCAGCTGCTCCTTCGGTGGGTATGCTATTCGTCCGGCTTTGGTCGTTTCCTCTTCTCTCTTCACCTCTACTGAGCCGGACCTGAGCAACGTGTCCACGGATGACCTGCTGGGCGAGCTCCGCCGGCGCATCGGTGAAGAGTGGTGGCTGGGACGGTCGATGCTGCGAAAGCTGCTGCGGAGAAAACTCTGGGCTTCCGTATCCCGGACCACGTTGCGGAAGAGGTCCTGGCCCACACCAGGAGAAAGTGTGCGCTGAATCAGAAGCCGGACAGCTATCTTCCGCTGCTGTATGAGAACGAGCTGACTGACTACTACATGAGGCTGGCAATTAACCTGAGAGGAGGAATGTTCGATGTGTGCGATCTGCGGGCGCTTCCCGTGCGACAGCAGGTGTCCTAATGCGCCGGACCCGCCGACGGTGTTCACCTGCGCCTACTGCGGAGAACCCATTGTGCCGGGAGATGAGTACATGGAGCTGGACGGCTCCTACTACCACCTGGAAGACTGCGCCAGCGACGCGGCGGTGAGCCTGTTGCTGGAGAAGTGCGGTGCCAGAACCGGAGTTGCGGAGGAGGGTGACGGATATGACGGGTAGTATCCATATTCCGCAGTTCCCTGAGCTGACCTTCGATGAGTTCACGCACACCTACCGGCTGAACGAGCTCATCATTCCCAGTGTGACGACGGTGATGAAACTGCTGTCCGATGACTTCTACCGCGCTGTGGACCCGGATGTGTTGGAACGGGCGGCCAGGAGGGGGACGGCTATCCACAACGCCGTCGAGAATTTCGCCAAATTTGGCATTGAGGACATCCCGCCGGCCTATGCCGGATACTTCCAAGCGTTCCGGGAGTGGTGGGAGCTGCGCCAGCCGGAGGTCCTGGCGACGGAGTGCAGGGTCTACCACAAGATTCTCCGCTATGCCGGAACCGCTGACCTGCTGTGTGTTATCGGCGGGCGCGTGACGCTGGTGGACTACAAATCCTCGGCTCAGGTCAACTCGAAGCTGTGCGCCGTTCAGCTCGAAGGGTATGACCGGGCGTTTGAGAGCCACGGGGTGAAAATCGAGGACCGGCTGATACTCCACCTCTCCAGAGACGGGAGGTACTCCGAAGTCCCGTTCCAGCGCAGTACGAAGTGCTGGTCGGTGTTTTCGGCCCTGATGACAGTCAGAAACTACATGAACGAATAATGAGGAGGAACGACAGATGAAACAGGCAGAGACGTTAGTGGCTCAGGTCACGCAGGCGGAGCTGATGGATGAGCAGCAGCTCAACAGGGAAGTGACCGACATCGAGTTTCAGGCCGAGGCCATGGTCATCCAGAACGATGAAGACTACGCCGCCGCCGGTGAGTTCGGCAAGCTGCTGAAGCAGAAAGCGGCCCAGGTGACGAGCTTCTTCAAGCCCATGAAGGACAGTGCGTACCAGGCCCACAAAGCGGTCTGCGACCGGGAGAAGGCTATGCTCACTCCCCTGAAGAACGCTGAGAAGACGGTCAAATCCGCTATGAGCAACTACTTCACGGAGCGGGAGCGCCAGCGTAAGGCTGCTGAGGAAGCCGCCCGCAGAGCTGCCGAAGCGGAGCGGGAAAGGAAGCTCCAGGAGGCCGCTGAGCTGGAGACGGCCGGAGACAAGGCCGGTGCTGAGTCCGCCATGGAGGAAGCGATGGTCATGGATGAGGCTGCGACCTACACGGTGCCCGTGGCGGCCAAGCCGAAGGTGTCCGGCGTGACGGCCAGCAAGGACTGGGAAATCACTGACATCGACCCGAAGACGGTGCCCCTGTCCCTGGCCGGCATTGAGCTCCGGCCCGTTGACACCGCCGCCGTCATGCGGTTGATCCGCGCTTCCAAGGGAACGATTGAGATTCCCGGCGTCACCTACAAGCAGGTGGCGAAGATGAGCTTCAGGAGGTGAAGACAGTGAGCACAGCGATGAGCAAGGCTGAGCAGAACGCTTTGGCCGTCAGCTATGAGGTGCTGGGGACCCGCGTGGACCTCGACCTCCAGTTTGTGAAGAAGTACCTGGTGCGGGGCAGGGCGGACTTGACCAGCGACCAGGAGGTAGTGTTCTTTATGAACACCTGTAAGATGCAGGGCCTGAACCCGCTGGCCCAGGGCGAGGTTTACCTCATCAAGTACAGCAAGGATGACCCGGCCCAGTTGGTCGTGGGCAAGGACGCCTATCTCCGCAGAGCGTACAGCAACCCGGACTATCTCTACAAGAACGACGGCATCGTGGTCCAGCGGGGGAGCGACATCATCCAGAAGGAAGGCTGCTGCCTGTACCCCGGAGAGGTCCTGATTGGTGGCTGGTGCCGCGTTCACTTCATGCGGAACGGGAAGGAGCGGGAGACCTTCAAGGAGGTGGCTTTCGCTGAGTACAACAAGGGACAAGCCAACTGGAAGTCCAAGCCGGCCACGATGATTAACAAGGTGGCTGTCAGCCAGTGTGTGCGCGATGCCTTCCCGAAGGACTACGAAGGGCTCTACTCCGAGGATGAGATGGTGGCCTCCGGCGCCATTCCTGCGGACTACAAGGTCATTGAGGAGGACCCTCCTCCGGTGGAGGATGACACCCCCATCACCCAGGAACAGCGTCAGATGCTTTTTACGACTGCCCAGAAGGTCTTTGGTAAAGATGAGGGCAATCAGGTCATCAAGTCCATCATTGACCGGATTGGCTTGACCTCCACGGCGGGGATGAATCAGTCTCAGTATGAGCAGGTCACGCTGATGCTGATGGAAGCCTGCGAGGAATACCGGAACGCGCACCCGCCAGAGGAAGGTGAGAAGCCCGATGGAGGCGAGAGTAAGTAACCGAGCTGCGGAGTCCCCCGTGAGAAGGCAGGTGATGATGGGATGGCATGGGTAAGCGTCCATCAGGAAGTGGACGGCTCAAAACTGAGGCGGCTGTATAAGACCATAGGGTGCTCCAAGTTTGAGGCCCTGGGCATCCTGAATTTTCTGTGGTTCTGGGGAATGAAGAACGCTGATGAGACGGGCCTGGTATCGGACGCAGACCTGGAGGTGCTCAGCCGGTATCTGTACGGCTGTGGAGAGGGCTCCACTCTTGACATGGGGAAGGTGGTCCAGGCCCTGGCTGATGTGGGCTGGATAGATATGGCGGCCAGCGGTTTCTATATCCACGACTGGGACCAGTGGCAGGAACAGTGGTATAAGCTCCAGAAGAACAGGAAGCGAGACGCCGAGCGCAAGCGCAGAGATTATGCGGAGACGGTAATTCAGCCAAGAGAAGCACCAACGGAAAACCGGACGGAGGAATCCGCAAAGAAGTCCGGCGAAAAGAAGAAGGCTGGGCCGGAGAAGAAAACCTATGCTGAGTTCGTGAAAATGACTGAGGCCAATTACGCTCGGCTCGTTGAGCTGTATGGAGAGTCGTTCACCGCGGCCTGCATCACAAAGCTGGACCTTTACAAAGGGTCGAAGGGCAAGACCTACAAAGATGACTACCGGGCCATCCTAAGCTGGGTGGTGCGGCAGGTCAATGAAGATAACCCTGGACTGATGAATAAGAGTCGGGGGGAGTCGGCCGGGGCGTCTCCTGGCGGCGACAATCCGTATGCAGAATGGGGTGAGGCAAGTGAATGATATGGCGGGAGAGATGTCCGGCATCATGGGGCACATCATACGAACTGCTGAGAAAGCCAATCCGCCGGAGGACGGCGACTACATAGACGAGGAAGGCTTCCTCTGCTGCGGAAAGTGCCATACCAGGCGCCAGGTTGAAATTGATATGCCTGACCTCAGCAGGGAACCGTACGATCCGACCGTGACAATCAGACGGAAGGTCCCGGTGTCCTGCCGGTGCAGGGCTGAGGCTCAGCGAAAAGAAGAGCTACGAGAGCAGCAGGAGAAAGAGATGGCCGCGATTAGCGCCCTGAAGAAACAGAGCCTGATGGATGAGCGGCTCCGTGGCGCAACCTTCGGAACCTTCCGAACGACGAAGGATAATGCCTGGAACCTGAAGCTGTGCAGGCGGTTCGCTGAGCACTTCGACGAGATGCTGGAGAAGAACCAAGGCCTCCTGTTCTACGGTGACGTGGGAACCGGGAAGACCTTCGCGGCGGCCTGTATCGCCAACTATCTGCTGGAACGGCGAATACCGGTGGTGATGACCTCTTTCGTGAAGCTGCTGGATTCCATGAAGGGCTTCCGCGATGATGATGAGTCCCTGATTGTCCGGCTGAACAAGGCGAAACTGCTGGTCATCGACGACCTGGGCGCAGAGCGGGACACTGACTTTGCTCTGGAGAAGGTCTATAACGTCGTGGATAGCAGATACCGGGCCAAGCGCCCAATCATCTTGACCACCAACCTGAGCATGGAAGAGATGAAAGAAAACCTGGACATCCGGTACACCCGCATCTATGACCGCATTTTTGAGATGTGCTACCCGATGCAGTTCAAGGGCCTGTCCTGGCGGAAGGGTGAGGCGGCCCGTAGGTACAACGACATGAAATCATTTTTGGAGGGCGACGATGGATAGAGCATACATCGGCCTGGAGGCGGACCGGCTGACCGTGGCCGCCATCCTGGTGAAAAACAAGTACACGGTCAGGCAGGGCTCCGAGAAGCGAGAGGGGAGCAAGAGCTATGACTACTTCCTGGAGTTTGAAAGGAACCAGGATAGTGGCAGGCGGACGGTGAAGAAGGATGAGGGCTGAGGTCTGTATCTATGGGGAGCCGCAGGGCAAGGGAAGGCCCAAATTCTCCACGGTATGCGGCCACCCGAAGGCCAGGACCCCGGAGAAGACAGTTATCTATGAGAACCTGGTCCAGACTGAGTATCGCCGCCAGTCTGGGCTCCGGTTCCCGGATGACGCGATGCTGGATGTCCGGGTCTTCGCCTACTACGCCATTCCGAAGTCTATCAGTAAGAAGAAGCGGCAGGCCATGCTGGATAAGAAAATCCGGCCCACGAAGAAGCCGGACGCAGATAATGTGTGCAAGGTCATCTGCGATTCCCTGAACGGTGTGGCCTACCGGGATGACACTCAGATTGTGGATTGTATGGTCAGGAAGTTCTACGGAGAGGTCCCGCGAGTGTTAGTCACCATCGAAGACATCAAAACAGATTAGGAGGAAAAGCCATGTGCAAAGCCAATGATTTGCCGCTGTCGCTGAAGAGCGACACGTTTAACGCCCTGTGCTCTGACTTCGACCAAATCATCCGCAGCACCCTGATCGGCATGGAGGAGACGGAGCAAGATGTGGCGGAGGTCAACGTCAAGGTGAAGATTACCCTGACCCCGGACTCCGCCCCGGACTTCAGCGTGGCCGGCGGCCAGCAGACCAGGGCTATCACGAAGCCCAAGTTTGACCATACCGTCAGCGCCGTCATCCAGAAGAAGGAGAAGAAGACCGGTACGCTGTCTGGCAACTATGAGCTGGTGTGGGACCGGGAGAGCTGCTGCTATGTCATGCGTCCCATCGACAACGGCCAGGTGTCCATGTTCGACAAGCAGGAAGGCGACGGCCGGGAGAACGGCGGCGATCTGCCCAGCAATGCCCTCCCGGCGCCTCGGCATCCCGCGCTCCCCGGCGAGGTCATAGACGCCGATTACGAGGTCATTGAGGATACCAAGACCGAGGGGGATAAGAAGGACGGGGACGAGGCGGAGGACGGTTCTGGCGGCGGCCACACGGACCCGAAGGTCCTTTTTGGGTACATGAAGCAGTATGTCGGAGCGGAGATGAAGGTGCTGGAGTCCATGGGCAACTACACGGTCAGGACTATGGAGAACCAGATTATTCTGTCCTCTGCCTATAAGCCCACGGACCGATTTTACTGCTCCCCGGAGAAGCTGGCACCTCATGTCGGTCACTCCGTCGTGTGCATCGGATACGGCCAGGATGAGATTGTCAGCATCTCCATTGAGTGCGAGGACTGCAACGAGGTCCTGTTTGAAATCGAGGCCCCGCCGGAAGATGAGCCGGAGGCCCCCGGCGGCGAGGAGGACGACGGCTATAAGTACAACGACCCCGAAGAGGGGGAGTGACCCGTGTACTACGGAACCTGCTTCCTGTGCGGGAAAGTGGGGCCCCTGGAGGAACATCATGTTTTTCCGGGGGCCCTCCGCAAGAAGTCGGAGAGGTACGGCCTGAAGGTCGGTCTGTGTGGGGAGAGCTGCCACCGGAATGGGCGAACCTCTGCCCACCAATGCCGGGAGACGGCGGATGCCCTGAAGCAGTTCTGGCAGATACGGTACATGATGCAGCATAGGGCCAGCGTCTCAGACTTCCGCGCCGAGTTCGGTAAGAATTACCTGGACCTGGACTATTACGACGATGAGAGGAGCTACCCCATGAATGTCATAGCGATTAGCGGGCGCATGGTGCGGGACCCGGAGCTCCGGCGCTCCCAGAGTGGGAAGGCCGTGGCATCGTTCACCATAGCGGTGGACCGGCCGGGGGTGAAGGATAAGACGGACTTCATCGACTGCGTGGCCTGGGAGAAGAAGGCTGAGTTCGTCAGCCGGTACTTCCACAAGGGCCAGCGCATCGAGGTATCCGGCATTATCACCTCCAGAACCTATGAGAAGGACGGACAGAATCGGAAGTCCGTGGAGGTCAGGTGCGACCAGGTGTTCTTTGGTGACAGTAAGAAGTCTGATGACTTGGAGCCTACCACGCCGGCCGCGCCCCAGACTGAAGGAGTTCAGGAGATGGAGGACGGCGGCGACGGGCTACCGTTCTAAGGAGGACGAGCTATGAAAATCCTGGTAGCCTGCGAAGAAAGCCAAGCAGTCACCATAGAATTACGGCGGTTGGGCCATGAAGCCTATTCTTGCGACATAGAGCCGTGTTCGGGCGGCCATCCTGAGTGGCACATCCAAGGAAATGCCCTGATAATACTCAATGGGCACATGAGCTATTGCCGTCACGATGTTTATAAAGCTCCGTTCCCGCTTTTCAGAACACAGGACGGCAGTTTCCATACTCTTCCGCGTCGCTGGGATATGATTTTAGCATGGCGGACCTGTTTGGGCCGTGGGTGCCGACCTCCTGGATTGCTGAGGTGTTCAAAGCCTGCCTGCTATCCCCTCAGCATCGCTACCTGTTCCTGACGAAGTACCCTGAGCGGTATCTGGAGCTGGATGCGGCCGGGACTCTTCCGCACCAGGAGAATTTCTGGTACGGCTCCACCGCCGCCAACCCGGAGACGGACCAGATGTTTTACTCGGACCGGTTCAACACGTTCGTCAGCATGGAGCCCCTGTTGGGGCCCTTCGGCCACCCCGCTATCGGTGCCCTGGACTTCATCGACTGGTTCATCATCGGGGCGGAGACGGGGAACCGGAAGGGGAAAGTGGTCCCGGAGAAGGCATGGGTGAAGGAAATCGTGGACTACTGCGATGCTGTCGGCAAGCCGGTGTTTATGAAGGACAGCCTCATCCCCATTGTTGATGAGGCACTGTGGCGGAGATCGTTCCCGTGGGAGGGATGAAGCCATGAGGACCTACACTGTAACCAAGTATGGCCCGGATGATTATGCCGCTCTTGATAACATGAGTAGGGCAGAGGTTGCCGAGCTGTTGGAGAATCTGGAGGGTAGCTGGATGCCCGGAAAACCATCCGGCTACTATTCCGGGAAAGAACTGGATGAGAGTGAGTATTTTCTCTTGAAATACTGCAAAGCGTTGGATTTGGCCGCAAAATGGCTCAAGGAGGAGAGAACATGAAAGAAAAGTTCCTGGAAATCTACCGTGAGAATATCACCCGCCCCGGTGCCGAAGAGTTCCTGAAGTGGCTGGAGTCCACCGACTTTTTCACGGCCCCGGCCAGCACCCGCTTTCACCTGTCTCGCCCCGGCGGGTTGGTGGAGCACAGCATCCACGTCTACGAGCGCCTTCTGAAGCTCTGCGATACCGAGAACGGAGAGAAGTTCCTCTCTGCGAAACTGCCGGACGATGAGACCATTGCCATCTGCGGACTCCTGCATGACATCTGCAAGGCCAATTTCTACGGGGTGGAGATGCGGAACCGGAAGAACGAACAAGGCCAGTGGGAGAAGTACCCGTTCTATGTCGTGAACGATCAGCTCCCCTACGGCCACGGAGAGAAGTCGGTCTACATCATCTCCGGCTTCATGAAGCTCAGTCGGGAGGAAGCTATGGCGATCCGCTGGCACATGGGATTCTCCGACAACGAGTTTAAGGCCGGGGGATACTCTGTGGGCAACGCCTTCGAGAAGTTCCCCTTGGCTCTGCTAACCCACATTGCCGACCTCCAGGCCACCTACTTGGACGAAGTGGAGGAGGGCCAGTCATGAGAAAATGTAGAGCTACAATTTGGGAAAACAGAGAGCCGGTCCCGGTGGAAGGTTTGTTCCACCGGTGGGCTCAGCAGTTTGAGGACTGCGGGGACGCTGGCATCGGAAACTACACTGTCGCCCTCATTGAGCTGGCGGACGGCAGGATTGTGGAAGCTGCCCCTGATACGGTAGTGTTCACCGAACCGGCCCAGCAAGCACCGCTCTCCAGCCGATAACAGCAAAAGAATCAATCAATCCTTCACCCGGAGATGTCCCAGCGGCTCCATTCGGGTGATACAAAGAAGATATTGGAGGAATCTCCTGTATGAACGAAGAGATGACAGTATACCAAAGAGCCATCGCACAGTGGGGAGAGGACGCTCAGCTAAAGATGGTCCTGGAAGAAATGTCAGAGCTCCAGAAAGAAATCTGCAAGCTGTGGCGAGGAAAAGATAACCGGGATGCCATCGCTGAAGAGGCGGCCGATGTAGAAATTATGATCGGACAGTTGAAGGTGATGCTGAACATTGTTGAAGATGTCCGGCAGCACAAACGGAACAAGCTGCTGAGGTTGCAGAAGAGACTGGAGGGGGAGGTGCAACCGTGAAGGGCGGGAATATGGACATATCATGTAGCCGCTGCGGAGCTTCCCAGTCATTCTGGTACAGCGCAGCGAACGTCCTGAAGCTGGTCTATACCGAAGGCTGGCGGAGCTACGGCTCAGCCCTCTACTGCCCGAAGTGCTCTGCCACCTGGGATGAGCGCAACAAAGGCCGCCCGTTCCCAGAGCCGGAGGCGGCCGTCGGAGTCATCGACGAATGGTATCGCCGGAGTAAAAGGAGGTACAGTCCGTGAAGAAAGAAGTCTACCAGCAGGGAGCCCCCGGCGAGAAGTACGGCATCTGGAACGCTCAGCGGAAGTGCTGGCAGTTCGGCATCTGCGAGGACACCCCCATGCTGGCCGTGGCCCGCCTGTTCCAGAGAATCGGGGAGGATGCCCGGAAGTGGCGGTTTGAGCCGCGCCCTCTGCCCAAAAACATTAGGAGATCCGAGAATGAGTAAAGAGCCTGAGAGCGGAGCGATCCGCAAGGTCCCCAAGGCTGAGTCCGGCCTGACCGACTGCGTGGAGATGTTCGCCAACGCCAACGTCACGTCCTTCAGCCGGAAGAAGGGGAAGATACAGGGCATCGCCGGCAGCGGCATCGCCAAGTGCAGGATGACGGCGAGCTACGAAAGTGGCGTAGTCTCCATATCCCTGAGAAGCGGGAAGCCCCTGATGGTATCCGTCCGCCTGGATGAGATGATGGCCCTGCTGCAAGCTGCGGCCGCCAGGTCTGCCGAGACCAAGGAAGAGAAGAAGTAACCCGGCCATCCGTTCCCTTCCCCCGGAGGGGGGAGGGGGCGGGAGGCCAGTAAGGAGGAAGCCATGGCAGGAGGAAAGCAGGGACGGCTCAGTGATGAGCACATCCAGAGAATCGTTGAGATGACCCTGGAGATTCAGAAGCAGAAGGAGGCTGAGGAGCGGAAGGCCAGGTATGACCGTCGCTTTATGAATACCAAGCTCCTGCTGAAGAATTTCAGAGCGTTCGCAGACATGGAGAACAGTTCCATCTACGAAGCCTCCCAGTGCAGCGACGACGCCTACGAGATACTCAGCACTATGTTCGACCAGCCCTCCATGGATGAGCTCCGCGTGGAGAGCATCAAGAAGAGCGCCGGAAGGACCAAAATCATCATGGAACATATCAGAGCTGCGCTGGAAAGCTACCAGAAACATTGTCTCAGAACCGGCCGAACAGAGGATGAGCGCCGGTATCGTACCATCTGCCGCCTCTTCATCGACGAGGAAACCATGACCGCCCAGGACATCGCAGCAGATGAGCACGTCGATGTCCGCACGGTCTACAATGACATGAACGAGGCAATTTCGGCCCTGACGCCCAGGATTTTCGGTATTGATGGGCTGAAGCCGGCGGACATTTCAAAAAGTCTTCATTGACAATACAATAACCGCTATGGTAAGGTGTAGGAGCAAAGGCTGGATGTGTCACCCCTAAAAAGAGGTTTTTCCACTCCGCCGCCTCGCTCCAGAAGGTCAGAAAAAACCCTTGAAATCAGGCATTTTTGACTTGACAAGGCCGCCATAATGGGTAGAATGAAAGTATGATACCAATTACCGCAGCGGTGAACAAGGAGTGAGTGAGATGGTGTATACCAGTAGATATAGCAATCCTGAGCTGAAGAGCGGAAAGTATATGACGGTCCGCATTTCGCTGGGGAGCCCCAAGTGGCCCATCGGCTACAGCCTGGATGCTGAGATGGCGGACCTGATGCCGTTCGGCCTCCTGAACAAGTTTGAGGAGTACGAGGACTTCGAGAGAGCGTACTTCGACCGGCTGAACCAGAAGGGAGTCCAGAGAATCCAGGCCCAGCTCCAGAGGTTTGAGCGGAGCGGCAAAGATGTCGTGCTACTCTGCTATGAAGACATCCGCAAGCCTGACTTCTGGTGCCACCGTCGGACATTTGCCGACTGGTGGATGAGGCAGACCGGGGAGGAAATCCCGGAACTCTTCGACCCGACCCCGGACCCCACAAAAGCCCGTCAGGGCCCGTCTAAGAGGGGCTCGCAGACACCCCCTACCACATTCCAACTGGAGCAGCTCGCGCTGTTCTAAGCGGATACAGGGCCCTACAAAGGCCCTCATGCGAAGTTAGTCTAACGGAGGACGCCGGGCTACCCGCCTGGAGGCGCAGGTCCGAACCCTGCACTTCGCTCCATATCAACAGGCGAGAGAGCGGTTGCGATAAGCAGCCGCTCTTTTGCTATGACTTCGAGGAGGGTAGCGTATGTTCTACGGCTCAGTACCGGCGGAAGCTCAGGCCATTATGAACAAGATCGTGAAGGCGTGGGATGTGTCCGACATTTACGTCGGGTGTTCCGGCAACTTCACCTTGGAGAAGTTCATCGGTCCCCTTGAGCAGTTCCGCCTGCATAGCAACGATGTGACGATGTACTCACTCTGTCTGGGGGCTCACTTCATGCGGGAGCACGTTCCCCTGGAGCTGTCGGAGGAGGGGGAGGCGATGTTCCCTTGGCTCCCTGAGTACATGAAGACGGACGTGGACCGGCTTGCCACCATGCTGCTGTGCTCCAGAATCGTCGCCTTCACTGACAAGGGCGACAACCCATATTACAAGATGATGCTGGAAGAAAGTGTCCGCCAGTTCCCGACCATGCACGAAAAGACAGTGGCGAAGGTGAGCGCGAACACCCTGACCATATCCAGCTATTTCAACGGAGACGCGGCCGAGTTCGTGAAGCAGGCCCCGGCTGATGCCGGCTTTATCTCATTCCCGCCGTTCAAGAAGGCGGGAAAGGCTTTTGTGAAGGACTTCGCAAAGCTGGAGAAGATGTTCAAGTTCACGCCTCCTGAGTACGGCTTCTTCGACGAGCAGTCCCTGGTGGACTACTTCCGGCAGATTATGACGAAGAAGGAGTGGTGCTTCGGTACGGATATGCGCCTGCCTGCTGATGAGTTCGGGGAGCACCTGAAGGGCATGACGAAGACCACCAACAGAGGAATCCCCATCTACCTATACGCGAGCTCTGGTCATCCTCAGATTGTCACACCGCTTCAGTCCACGACCCAGGCCAACATCAAGAAGTTCGGGCAGGGGATGGAGATGGGCGACGACATCCGGCTCTTCGAGCTGTCGAACGATGCCTTCCAGACGTTGCGGAGCCAGTACATGAACATCAACATCCGCCCAGGCTCAGCCACCCTTGCCATCGGCGTGGTGGTGGCGGCTTACCTCATCGGTGTGTACGCCTTTTCCGCTGGCCCGACCGTGGCCCAGTGGGATAAGCACATCGAGACGCCGACGGTCTACCTGCTGTCCGACTTCCCGGTCGAGCCCACGGACTATAAGCACCTGGCGAAGCTGGTGCTGTACGCTGCGCTCTCGAAGGAGAGCAAGCGAATCGCAGAGCGCATCACGAAGCGGCGGGCGGCCTCCCTGGTCACTACCGCCTTCAGCAAGAACCCGGAGAGCATGAAGTACCGCGGGCTGTTCAAGGTGCTGAACCGGAAGCACAACGATTCCCTCCAGAAAGCTGACTGGGCAAAGGACATCGACCCGGCCAACGCCTACTATATGCAGCCGTATGAAATCAACTACGGCGCCCCCCTGGGTCAGTGGACCTTGAAGGAGGGGCTGGCCCTCTGGAAGAAGAAGCACTCGCAGAAGCGGTAGAAGGAGGAGTTGCTATGATTAACACGCGCATCATCGAGATCGACCCCCGCGAGCTGAAGCTGCTGAAGATGAACGCCCGCTTCATGCGGCATGAGGAGTTCCAGCGTCTGGTGGCGAATGTGAAGAAGGACGGGCAGCTCACCTCGGCCCCCTTCGCGGCCCTGGACCCCGCCGACGGCAAGTACGAGGTGCTGTCCGGTAACCACCGGGTCCAAGCTGCTGTCTCCGCCGGCCTGGAGAAAATCCCCTGCATCATCACGGACGACGAGATGTCCGAGGAGCAGCGCATCGCCATCCAGCTCTCCCACAACGCCATTGCGGGTCAGGATGACCCGGATGTCCTGAAGAAGCTGTATGACAAGATTCTGGACATCGACCTGAAGGAATACTCCGGCTTGGATGATAAGACGCTGGGGCTGCTGGACAAGGCCAGCTCTCAGGCGATGAGTGAGGCCAACCTGGAGTTCCAGGTCCTGAGCATCGTGTATCTGCCTGATGAGCTGAAGGAAGCCCAGCGCGTCATCGACAAGGCGCGGGAGGCCGTGAAGACCGGCAGCGCCGTGTGGCTGGCGCGAGACAGCGAGTATGAGAAGTGGCTGGACGCCCAGGAGACAGCTTCCTCCGCCTACAACGTGAAGAATGTGTCTGCGGCCATGCAGCTTATCTTTCGCATCTTCGAGGAGAACCTGGGCCAGCTCGCTGAGGGCTGGGAGGGCGCTGACCCGAAGAACGACAATTCGATGTGGGTCCCGCTGTCCACGGTGATCGGCCGCAGCAAAATCCCTGTTGGGAGTGCGAAGGTCATCAAGAAGGCCCTAGACCGCATGGTCGGCCACGGCGACATCACCAACAAGAATTTGTGGGAGGGCCTGGAGTATCTCTGCGCCGACTACTTAGGAGGGGATTGATATGCCGCAGCCCAGCGCATACAACGAGCAGTATCACAAGGACTGGGCGTGGTCGCTGTCGCTGAAGGGCGCAACTGATGATGAGATGGCGGAAGCCTTCGGTATCTCGGTCCGAACCCTCCATCGGTGGAAGAAACAATACCCTGAGCTGAAGGAGGCCATCGACCACGGGAAGTCCGTGGCTGACGCCAAGGTCAAGCGCAGTCTCTATGAGCGGGCTGTCGGCTATGATGCCAGAGACGTGAAGCAGGTCATTTCAACGGAGAAGGCGACCGGTCGGCAGGTGGTGGAAAAGACTGAGGTGACAACGAAGCATATCGCCCCGGACACCATGGCTATCATGTACTGGCTCAATAACCGGAGCAAGGGGGAGTTCTCTCAGCGGCAGGAAATCACCCTCGGCGGTGCCGTGAAGACCTCGCCGATGGAGAAGCTGACTGAGGATGAACTCCGCGCCCTGGCCCGGATGGACGGGGAGCAGGATGGCGAGGAGTAGCCGCTCCATATCGTCAGCTCTGAAGAAGTCCATCGCCACCGAAGCGCGGTACGAGCTGGCGAGACGGCACTACGCAGATTATGTCCAGCTTGTTCATGCAGGCAGGTGGAAAAGAGCCAGACACCTCGACCTGGTGTGTCGAGAGCTGGAGAATATCATGTCCGGCCAGACAAAGCGGCTGATGATTTTCATGCCGCCCCGCCACGGAAAGTCAATGACCGTGACAGAGACCTTCCCCTCCTTCTTCCTATGCAAGAACCCGGAGAAACGGGTCATCGAGATCAGTTACAGTGGCAGCCTTGCCCAGCAGTTCGGCAAGCGTAACCGCGATAAGGTTGAGGAATATGGCCCGGTCCTGTTCAATCAATATCTATCACCCGTGCATCATACGAAGACCAACTGGGACCTTCAAAATGGCACTGGGGGCATGATTTCAGTCGGCATCGGCGGTTCCATTACGGGCTACGGTGCCGACCTTCTGATTGTAGATGACCCCATTAAGAACCGGGCTGAGGCTGAATCCCAGACCTATCGTGAGATGCTGTGGAGTGAGTACCAGTCCACGGTCAGCACCCGTCTTCACGCCGGCGGCGCGGTTATCATCATTCTGACCCGGTGGCACGAAGATGACCTAGCCGCCCGCCTCCTGAACCCTGAGTATGGGAAGGTGGAGGATTGGAAAATCATTTCGCTTCCTGCGATATGCGAGGACGCGGAAGATGATCCGCTCGGCCGGGAGGTGGGGGCGGCCCTATGGCCCGCCGGCGGATACGATGAGTTGTGGGCTGCTCAGCAGAAGGAGACGGTGGGGACCTACGCCTGGTCCTCGCTGTATATGCAGACGCCCACGCCCAGCTCCGGCGGTATGTTCAAGCGGGAGTGGTGGAAGCGGTGGGCTGCGCTACCCTCTGGCCTCTACGACTATCTGCAATCGTGGGACTGCACCTTTAAGGACAAGGACAGCTCCGACTATGTGGTGGGTCAGGTGTGGGCCCGGAAGGGCGCAGACCGCTACCTCATCGACCAAGTTCGCGGCCGCATGACCTTCACGGAGACGCTGAACGCCATGCGGGACCTGTCTGCCAAGTGGCCTCAAACCGCGCGGAAGCTGGTAGAGGACAAGGCCAATGGCACCGCGGTCATCGACGTACTTCGGAAAGAAATCCCCGGCATCGTACCCGTGGAGCCGTTCGGCGGCAAGGTAGTCCGCGCCCATGCGACGACAGCCGTAGCTGAGGCAGGGAACGTATACATCCCGGCTGCGAGTGTGGCCCCCTGGGTGGGTGACTTCGTGGAGGAGATGGCTTCGTTCCCCAGCGGTGCCCACGACGACCAAGTGGACTGTTATTCCCAGGCGAACGCCTACTACAACGAGAGTACAGCGTTTGACCTGACATCCCTTATTTCCTGATGGAAGGAGCGAAAGACTATGCGTACCCCCCAAAGCGAATTGGAGCGCCGGCGGCTGAATGAGCGCGGCCGCCAAATCCTTCTGAGGAAAGAAGGGAAGGCCGTCCGGCCTCAGCGCGAGGACGGCTATGTCAACCTGCTGAACAAGTACGGGACCCAGCAAGATAGCTCAGAGGCGTACCGCTATGAGCGGGAACCCATCATCCCGGACATGCAGCTCACCGGCCTCTACGAAGGGAACGGGCTGTTTGCGAAAATCATCGACACCCCGGCTGAAGAGGCTCTGAAGCATGGCTTCGACCTGAGCCTGAAGAACGATGAGCTGGACGCCTTCGTGGAGGACGCCCTTGACGCCCTGGAGTGGGAGGAGAAGGCGGCAACAGCTATCAAGTGGGCGCGGCTCTACGGCGGCTCCATCATCGTCATGCTGATCGACGACGGCCGGGGCCTGGAGGAACCGGTGGACTGGAAGCACATCCGCAGCATCGACGAGCTGAGGGTCTATGAGCGGGCGGTGGTCCAGCCCGACTGCTCCAGCCTGTATATGCAGGACTATGGCGGGAGGGGCGTGGGTAACCGGGTGTCTAAGTTCGGACGCCCTGAGTTCTACTATGTGTCCAGCGTCTACGGCTCATTCACGGTGCATGAGAGCCGGTGCCTGCTGTTCCGCAACGGCGTCCTGCCTGAGCTGACCACAAACACGACCTATCAGCTATGGGGGATGCCTGAGTACATCCGAATCCAGCGGGCCCTGCGAGAAACGCTGACAGCCCATGGAGACAGCGTGAAGCTGCTGGAGCGCAGCGTCCAAGCCATTTACTCAATGAAGAACCTGGCCCAGCTCCTAGCGACCGACGACGGCGAGAACCAAGTCCTGAAGCGGTTGCAGGTCATCGACATGGCCCGCGGGCTGCTGAACAGCATCGCCATTGATTCAGAGGGTGAGAGCTATGACTTCAAGGTGGCGCAGTTCAGCGGGGTGCGGGATGTCATCGACGCCTCCTGCAATATGCTGTCGTCCCTGTCGAACATCCCGCAGACCCTGCTGTTCGGACGGTCCCCGGCCGGGATGAACGCGACCGGAGAGAGTGACCTGGAAAACTGGTACAACTTCGTGGAGCGCATCCAGAAGCTGATGCTGAAGCCAAACCTTCGGAACCTGCTGGATGTGACCTTCCGCGCTGGCGTTGCCTCTGGCGACATCGCTGAGGAGCCGACCTACAAGCTGAAGTTCAACCCGCTGTGGAGCCTGAGCGAGACTGAGCAGGCTGCCGTGGACCAGACAAAAGCTCAGACCGCCCAGGTCAAGGCCCAGACCGCTCAGATTTATGTGGATATGCAGGCTATCGACCCGCAGGAGGTCCGGCACCGTCTGGCCTCTGATGAGGACTTCGACGTGGAAGACATCGTATCTGAGGATGAGGGCGAGGACCTGCTGCGAGCCCTGTACGGAGATGACCCTCCCGGCATGGAGGACATCGAGGCCGCTCAGAAGAACGCTGAGCAGGCTCAGGCCCCCGGGGGGGGAGAGCAGAGCGGGGCTGGTCAGCTCCCGCCTCAGCCGCACCCGGCCAAGGTAGATCGCCAGGATGAAGATACCGCCCAGGGCGTCGGCGTTCTGGTCATCCAGAACGGCAAGATTCTGTGCGGGACAAGGGTGGACGACGGGACTATCGGCGGGCCTGGTGGTCACATCGAGGCGGGGGAGACCCCAGAGGAAGCGGCAATCCGCGAGACGCAAGAGGAGTTCGGCATCACACCGAAGGAGCTGATACCGATAACAACACTCACCGGTATGCCGGAGGAGTATTGCGATTCCCAGGTCTTCCTCTGCACCTCCTATGATGGTCAAATCCTCTGCAACATCGTGGAGATGACAAAGCCCGGCTTCCTGACCATAGAGAAGGCCCTGGACCTGATGCAAAACAAACCGGGTCGCCTGTTCTATCCCTTCGCGCTGTCCATTTTCCGCATGGTCGAGGAGCTGTTTCCTGCTGAAAATTCCCCCTTGACAGCAAAAGATAAACAGGGTAGAGTGAATGATGGAGGGGGCTTCGAGGAGTCCAAGCACCCGCGGGATGAGAGCGGACAGTTCGCATCCAGCGGTAGCGGTGCAAGTGCTTCCGCCGAGAGCTCTGTTACAGAGGTGTCTCCTGATGGAGCAAATCCTACCTGTAAGGGCTTTACTTCTCCGACGAAGCTGACGGTGCATTTCAACAAACACGGTAGCCAGCTCGGATTCACTGCTGAGGCTTCGTATCTGGCTGCTGCGGACAGCTTCCTTCAGCTACCGTGTGGAGGAGCTATCATTGGGTATAGCACCACAAAGGGCAAGGTGGTCAGATTTAACACAGAGACCACTGAGTATGCTTCTGGCTATCCAGGTCAAAATATTTGCACCTACATGAAGGCCAAGTGCAAGAAGGATGGTTCGCCGGACGTGGAGAAGGCCAAGGCGTACTATGAGAAATTCAAGGAAGGAGACGGATGCTGATATGGTAAAAGCAGGTGACAGCTATGTTTGCCCCGTGTGCGGCAAGTACACCTTCGAGAGCGCCGGTGACTTCGACATCTGCGAAGTCTGCGGATGGCAGGATGATTTGGTGCAGGTGAATGACCCGGATGAGGAAGACTGCGCCAACAGCATGAGCTTGAACCAGGCGCGTGAGGCGTGGAAGCACGGAAAAGTGATTGCCTAATAGACAATCGGAAACAGCAGTAGGGCGACGGGAAACCGCCGCCCTTTTTCTATGCCTTCCTCCAAGCCCATCTAAGCCCCTACAAGCCCTGTCTGTACGGTGACAACACTTTACCCACCTTGCGATGCAAGGAACCGTCCAGACACTCTCCAGCCCCTAACAGAACTGAATACAGCTCAATCTAAAAGGCGACGGTGAAAACCGCCGCCTTTTTCTGCATCCAGACCGAAGGGAGGTGGCGGATGTGAATGATGCGGTCCATAAGCAGATGGTCCAGGACGCCCTGGCGAAGAAGTTCGGAAGCCATGAGCGGCTGCTGTGCAAGTACGAGGCCCAGTACCCCCAACAGGCCGAGCGGGAGTTTCAGCGTGTGACCAACGCCTACATCCGGCTGCTGAATGAGCTGCTGAAGAAGTACCTGCCGGAAATCCGCGATGCTGCCCGCCTGGAGCGGGAGGGGACCCGGCACGACGACACCTCGGACCTGGTGGTCAAGGTCAAGGCCGTCTTCGACCAGATGGCCGGGGAGCTGGAGCGTTCCACCTCCGGCTTCGGTCTCTATGACAAAATCACGGTCATGGCAAAGCTGACGCGGAAGCTCAGCATCAAAGAGTGGAAGCGGGCGGTGAAGGCCACGCTGGGGATTGACCTGCTGGATGACTACTACACCGGCGAGCTGTACCGGGAGCTGATGAGGAAGTGGGTGGAGGATAACGTCGGCCTCATCAAGACTATCCCGCAGGAGAGCCTGGGCAGGATGCGGGAGATCGTGCTGGAAGGCTACATGAACGGCGAGACCACGACCTCCATCGTGAAGAAAATCCAGAAGGCGTACAGCACGGACCGGCGCCACGCTCAGCTCCTGGCACGGGACCAGATAGCCAAGCTGAACGGCCAAATCACGCAGAAGCAGCAGGAGGATGCCGGAGTGGACGAGTACATCTGGTCCGATTCTGGAGACGGCCGGGTACGCCCCGGCCACAAGCGGCTGAACGGGAAACGGTTCCGGTGGAATGACCCGCCCGTGGTAGATGAGAAAACCGGGCGGCGGTGTCACCCCGGAGAGGACTATGAGTGCCGCTGCGTGGCCCTCCCGGTCTTCAACCGGCATACCGTGGACCTGCCAATGGCCGGGAAGGTGGTGGTGGATATGAAGCTGATGACTTAGCGCCGGCCGGGACCGGCAGAAAGGAAGTGAGCAGAACATGAGCAATCCCAAGACCAAGCAAGTCCAGCGGCTTGACAGCATCCCGCTGGACCAGACCTACTTCACAGAAGAGGGCTACCTGGTGGACCACCCCATTGTGACATCGGTGGGCATCTTCGTCTATCACAACCCGGACGGCTCAGAACGCCGGGAGCTCCGGCTGCCGGAGGAGGTCTTTTCCCCGAAGAGCCTTGCGTCCTACAAGGGGAAGCCAATCATCGTCACGCATGAAGCCGGCTATGTGGACAAGGACAACGTGCAGGAAGAGCACATCGGAACCATTCTGTCGGAAGGCTACCAGGATGGCGATGATGTCCGCTGCGAGGTCATTATCCACGATACCGACGCCGTGAAGAACACGGGTCTGCGTGAGCTGTCTTGCGGATACAACCTGCGCCTGGAGGAGACCCCCGGCGTATGGGAGGGCCAGCCCTATGATGCTATCCAGCGGGACATCGAAATCAACCATCTTGCCCTGGTCGATAAGGCGCGGGCTGGTGAACAGGCTCGGCTGAATGTTGACAGCCAGAGCCAGAATTGTCTGAAAGGAGAACGACTGAACATGGTGAAGAACAAGAAGACCAAGAGACAGGACGGCGAGGCCCCCACCCCGGAGGAGCTGGCTGCCGCTGTCGAGGCGTACAAGCAGCGCCGCGCTGAGCGTATGGGCGTGGGCGACTCTGGCACCGGCGAGGAGCCTGCGCCTGCTGCTGTTGCCGATGAGGACCCCGCGGCGGAGCCCGCCGCCCAGGATGAGGGGGAGCAGGACATGGTGCAGTCCGTGAAGGACCGCCGTGACCGCCGCGACTCTGAGGGCGATCCGCAGGACCTGAACGGCGCCATGGGCGTCATCGCTCAGCAGGATGAGGACATCGACACGCTGCTGGGTGTCATCGACGTTCTGAAGGCTGCCGGGACTGTTGCCGACAGCGCAGAGAACGAGGATGAGGATGAGAACGCTGACGGCGATGAGGAGAACGCTGACGGTGATGGCTGCCAGCAGGACGGGGAGGGCGAGGAGCCCAAGACCGACCGTAAGGACCGCCGTGCCGACGCTGCCACGGAGTTCCGGGAGATGCTGCGGGTGGTCCGCGTGGGCGACCGCCTGAACATGGACGGCCTGGAGACCATGAGCGTGAAGGGCGCGAAGAAGGCTATCCTGAAGAAGCTGAAGCCCGCCCTCCGGCTGGACGGCAAGAGCGCCGCCTATGTCAACGCGGCTTTTGACATGGCCGTCGGTGAGCTGAACGCCCGTAAGGGAACCAACTACCAGCGCCAGCAGATGACGCGCCAGGACTCTGCGGCTCAGCCCAAGAAGTCCATCGGCTCCGCTGCGGACGCCCGCCAGAAGATGATCGAGCGGCGTATGAAGAAGGAGGAGAAGTAAGATGAGCGTCCAGACCAAGTACACCTACAAGACGGGGAGAGGGCTCCCCGGCGGCATCTATGATATGCACCACTACCCCGTGGATTCCCGTTTCAACGAGGAGAAGAACGGGGTGCTGCGCTTCGGCGTCGGCGTGGTCCCTGGCACCCTGCCGGGGAGCAATATCAAGCTGCCTACCGCCGACAGCACCGCAGCCGACTTCGAGGGCGTGGTGGTGAACGGCTTCGACCGCCAGCAGGACCTGGAGGGCAAGGTGTTCATCCTGAACAACCAGAACATCGGCGTCATGCGCCGGGGCCGTATCTGGGTCCGCGTGACTGCTGATGCCAAGCCCTCCTACGGAGACGCCCTGCACATGATCGCGTCCGGTGATGACGCCGGCTGCTTCGCCACCGCCGGCGGCCTGGAGATTCCCGGCCGCTTCATCGGCATCGCTCAGGATGGCGTGGCCCCCGTGGAGCTGTATGGCACCGGCGCGGCTGCCGCTACCGCCGGCGAGTAATTTGAGAGGAGGAAACGAACTATGGCTAAGATTCCCAATCAGAAGTCTATGCGGTATGACCAGTACGACTACATGAAGCTCATGGAGTCCAACATCCCCGCGTCCCTGGTCGAGACCCGCCACTTCGACAGTGCGGAGGACGCTTCGGTCTTCTTCGCCCGCGAGCTGGACTATGTGAAGTCCCAGTCCTACGACGTTGAGTACCCTGAGCTCACGGCGCTGTCCCTGTTCCCCATGTCCAGTGAGGTGGACCCCGGTGCTGAGACCGTCACCTACTACTCCTACGACAAGGTGGGTCTGGCGAAGATTATCAGCAACTACGCCACCGACCTGCCCCGCGCCGATGTGAAGGGCAAGCCCACCACGGCCATCATCAAGTCCCTGGGTGCCAGCTATGGCTATTCCATCCAGGAGATGCGGGCCTCCGCGATGGCTGGGAAGTCCCTGGATACCCGGAAGGCTGAGTCCGCCAGGTATCAGATCGACTACCTGAACAACAAAATCGCCTGGAACGGCGACGAGGAGACCGGCCTGCGCGGTGTGCTGTCCAAGGATACCGATGTCCCGCTGTACATCCTGGCGAACGGCGCCAAGGGTTCTACCAAGTGGTCTGAGAAGACCGAGGACGAAATCCTGGCCGACATCAACGGTATGCTGAAGCAGATGGCCCGTACCACCAAGAAGGTGGAGAAGGCCGACACGCTGGGCCTGCCCTCCGAAGCCTACCTGGAGCTCCAGGGACGCCGTATCGAGGGCACGGACACCACCGTCCTGAGCTACATCCAGAAGAACCTGAAGGACATCAAGGAAATCGTCTCCTGCCCGGAGCTGGACCCCGACAGCGTGGATACCAACCCCTACGCCAAGGAGACCGACGGCCAGGGTGTCATGCTCCTGTTCAAGAACGACGCCCGGAAGCTGACCCTGGAGAACCCGCTGCCCTTTATGCAGTACCCCGTCCAGACCGAAGGTCTGGAGATGGTGGTCCCCTGCGAGGCCCGGACCGCCGGCGTCCTCATCTACTACCCCATGTCCCTGCTGATTGGTATCGGCGTCTGCTGATACCTGCGCCCCTGGGGGCTCCCATGCTGGGGGCCCCCGATATTTTTGCTTGAAAGGAGCACGACCATGAAGGTACAGAACATCGGAGGCAAAGTTGTCAGCATCGGTAACGTCATCATTCTCCCCGGCGAGACCAAGCCTGTGTTGGGTAGTTATGCGGGCAACGCTGCGGTGGACTGCTTGGTGGAGCATAAGAACATCAGGCTCATCCAGGATGAGAAGAAAGAGCCTATCGCCCCCCAGAGCCAGCCCGGTGAGGGTAAGCCGGGAGAGGAGGGCGATGGCGGCAGCAAGAAGTCTCTGTCCCGCATGAACAAGGACGAGCTGGTGGAGGAGTGCCGGAAGCTGAACATCGAGGTCAGCGAGGAGGACACCAAGGATATGTTGGCCGAGAAAATCAGAGTTGCCACCACTGAGTAAGGGGGACGCCCATGACCTCCATTGAGATTTTCCGGCTGGTGGCTACTGAGTTCTCTGGCATGGAGGACAACACAGTATCTCAGTGGCTGGAGCTTACGTCTCCGCTTATCAGCAAGAGGGTGTTTGGAAAGCTGTATGACCAAGCCCTGGCCCTGCTGACCGCTCACCGCTTGAAGATGGCCGGATACGGCGACAGCTCATATGGGACCGTGGGGGACACGCTGAGGATCGGCAGCTACTCCGAAGGTGAGACCTCCATTGGCTTCACCGTGAACCAGGCAACGAACCTGCTGGTGGACGCCGAGCTGACCCTGACGCCCTATGGCCTGGAGTACCTGTCTCTGCGCCGATTGGTGGTCATCCCTATCCGGTCGGCAGGTGAACGCTGATGGCGGGCGGACATGACCGGCTAACCCCGGAGGGCCGCAAGTTCTACGCAGAGATAGAGAAGTTGCGGAGCAAGCGGGTATTTGTCGGTTTCCAGGCCGGCAAGGTCACGGATGACCGGGGCGTGGACATGGCTCAAATTGCCATGTTCAATGAGCTCGGTACGTCAGAGATTCCGTCCCGGCCATTCCTCCGGCAGACCATGGAGAAAAACCAGGACGACATCAAAGCCTTTTGTGGAGAGAAGGTCCAGGGTATCGCAGAGGGCGGAACGGCCGAGGACGCACTTAAGCAGCTCGGTGTCTATGGCAAGGGTCTGGTGCAGACACAAATCGGGGAGGGAACCTTCAAGCCGAACGCGCCCTCCACCATCAGGAAGAAGAAATCGGATAAGCCGCTGATAGATACCGGAAAAATGCGGCAGTCCGTCAACTATATCATCAAGCAGAAGGGAGAGAGCTGATTTGGGCCTCACGATTTTCAGGCGGGAGTTCGTGGTCCGTCGCTTCGGCAAGGAAGAAATTGTCGATGGCTACGGAACCGCCCCCTACAAGGATACCGTGGAGGTGCTGAATGTGCAGCCGCTCTCTGCGGATGAGCTCCAGGCCCTCCCGGAAGGCGAGCGCAAGACCAAGCGCATGAAAGCGTTCAGCGACTTTCTGTTCAAAACCGCAGACCAGTCCACCGGTTGTCGGGGGGACTGGCTTTTTTATCGCGGCAACATGGACTCGGTGGGCCATTGGTACGAGTGTGTCAGTTCCCTGGGCTGGGACCACACGATGCTGGCCCACTGTAGGAGCGAGTTTGTCCAGGTCGCTGATTCCGAGAGCTATGGCCTGGAGCCGCCCAAGCAGAAGCGGAAGCGGAGGGGAGTGAGCAAGAAGAATGAACGTCGCTGAGGTGAAAGAGGCGATCCGCCAACTGACTGCGCTGTACTTCAGCGGAGCGAATGTGACCTACACGAAGCAGAGCTTCACCGCGAAGCCGACGAAGCCCCTGGTGACGCTCACATCTGGTACGGTCAGCAGGCCCAGAAATCCACCGGTCAAGATTATCGACGGTCGGCCAGTCAGTTTCTACCCGGCCACAATGCCTATCCAGATAGACCTGTTCACGCATGGCCGCAAGAAGGTCCTGAAGCGGGGACAGACCCCCATCATAGAGAACACGGCCGAGGACGATATGCTGTCCTTCGCTGACTTCCTTAATTCCGATTTTGTGATTCAGTGGTGCCATGAAAGGGACCTCTCCATCATTGTCCCGAACACGGTGGAGGACCTGACGGGCCTCATCAACGACACGAATTATGAGTACCGGGCGATGATGGAGGTTCAGATCGGCTTCACCATGACCGCCATCGGCTATACCGGCGTCATGTCCCCGGAGAGCATCAAGCATAGCGGCGTCACGGTTGACCCGGAGACCGGGGAGCAGACGCCCTATGAGTACACCGGCGGGGACATCCAGGGTGAGGATGTCACGTCCATGGAGCCCGTGGCTATCCAGACGCCCAGCGGCGGCGGCAACGCAGAGCTGGCTGAGCAGGAGCAGGGCTACTTCACCAATGTCGAAATCAACGATTCACCCGTAAAGAAGGAGGAATGAACCTATGAGTTCTAATCTCGAAAGGATTTGTACGGTTGACATCTCGCTGGCGACCCCCATCTCCAACGATGCCAACTTCGACAACTCCCTCATCATCGGCCCGTTGCCCAAAGCTCCGAAAGCTGTCATCCCTGATGTCTTCGTGGTCAACAGCCTGGAGGAGCTGACGGAGATGGGCTTCATCGCCGTCGGCGACAGTGCGGACCCCATCGGCGTGGCGGCTCGCGTAGCCTTCTCTCAGTCCCCGCGACCGCATGAGGTCTATGTGGCCTGCCTGCCGGCCGAGACCGTCAAGGAAGAAGATAAGGCCGACGAAACCGACGAGGCAGCCGGCAGTATTGTTGCCGACACCCTGACCAACGCCCTCGGCACTAACGGCTGGTACTGCATCCACTCCGTCGGTTTGACCAAAGACCAGATTCGGGAGGTCATCCAGTGGACCGAGACCCAGAATAAGCTGCACGGCTACATGGATGATGACCCGGAGAACCCCATCGTGGAGGCCGGCATCTACCTTCGCAGCTTCCCCGTCTACCCGAAGGTCACTGAGGCCCAGCCGGATGAGGAGGTGCCCCTGGAGAACAAGTACGGTATGTCCATCGCCATGGCCGCCAAAGCCATGAACTTCCACGCCGGCGAGGAGACCTGGGCCCTGAAGCAGCTCAACGCTGTCACCCCGTCCAAGCTGAACACCACCGCCATCAAGAAGATGGAGAAGGCCAACTTCAGCTACGTCATCACCGTGGCCTCCAAGAATATCACCCAGGGCGGCAAGACCGGCGGAGGCGAGTGGATTGACGTGATCCGCTTCCGCGACTGGCTCCAGAACGATATGCAGGTCCGGGTGGTGAACCTGCTGGTCGTGAATCCGAAGGTCCCGTACACTGACCCTGGCATCTCCCTGGTGGAGAATCAGATGTTGGCGTCCCTGAAGGAAGGGCAGAAGTGGGGCGGCATCGCTCCGACGGAGTACGACGAGGACGGCAACGCGAACCCCGGCTACACCACCTCCGTCCCCCTGGCCTCCGGCCTGACCAGCACCCAGAAGGCGTCCCGCACCCTGGAGAACTGCCGGTTCACCGCCCGAATCGCCGGCGCCATCCATGTGGTGAACATCAAGGGCTGCCTGACCTATGAGAATCTCATGTAAGGGAGGGAACGTAAGTGTCCAAGAAAATCAAGACCTATAACCCGAAGGAGGTCACCGTCTCCTGCGGCTCTCACATTGTCGAGGGCTTCGCTGACGACAGCTTCATCACTATCGAGTTCAACGGCGACGGCATCACCAAGAAGGTCGGCTGTGACGGTGAGATTGCCCGCGCGGTTTCCCCGGATGACACGGCCAAGGTGAAAATCGTACTTCTTCAGACCAGTGACAGCAACGCCTATTTCAGCAAGAAGGTGGACCAGGACCGGGACACCGGCGACGGGATGTTCCCCATCCTCATCAAAGACCTGAAGGGCGGCGAAGTGTTCAGCACCGAGGCCGCCTGGGTCGTAAAGAAGAGCCCGCTGAACCGTGGCAAGGACACCAACAACAGAGAGTGGGAGCTGGACACCGGCAGTGCCACTCTGACCGAATGACGGAGGTAGCGTATGAGGCAGCAAGAACCGAGAATCGTCCCTATCGGCGAGAACACCTTTTACATCCGGCCTCTCCCGGCCATGAGAGCGGCCAATTTGACCGGTGAGCTCTCTGCCCTGGTACTTCCCCTGCTGTCCGGGCTCGCGCCTATTCTGGCGGCCGCAGACGGCAAAGAGAAGGGGAAGGGAGTGCTCGACGTGGACATCACTGATGCGGTCCCCGCTATCGCGGGGGCCTTTTCCACGTTGTCCGGCGATAAGCTGGAGGCCGTCCTGCGTCACCTGCTCATCACCGGCGGCAACATCGCCATCGAAGAGCCGGGGGCGAAGGTCGAGACCCTCAGCGAAGACCTGCTGAACGAGGTGTTCTGCACGGATGTCCAGGATATGTTCATCCTGGCGTTCGAGGTAATTCGCACCAATTACAGCGGTTTTTTCTCGAAGCTCGGAGGCCGATTTGGTCAAGCAATCGAGGAATTGATGAAGAAGGTAACTCCGAGGCAGGAAGATACGGCACCCTTGACCTGAGTGGCTTCACAGAGCTGGAGCTGCGGATGTATGTACTCATCAAGGCTGGCCTCGCCTCCATGTGGGAGCTGAAGACCTGTTACACCCTGGACGAAGCCCTGAAGCTCTACGCGCTTTACCGCATGGATCAGGACGTGGAGGCGGGGCGGGCCGAAGAACTGGCGAAGGGGGTGAGCTGATTGACGATAAGAGACATCGGCATCCTGCTGGGGTACGACATCGACGAAAATTCTGAGCAGGAAGCAGAGAACAGCATCAAGTCGCTGAAGTCCATGGCGACGAAGATGCTGGGAGCCATCGGCATCGGCTTCTCCCTGGCCCAGCTCAACGCCCTGTCGGAAGAGTTCGGCAGGGTGAATACCCAGATACGGACCGCCACCGCCGGGCTGGAGGAGCAGTCTGAGGTCCAGCAGAAAATCCTGGCTTCCGCCAACGCCACACGGACATCCTACGCAGACGCAGCCAACGTCATTTCCAAGCTGATGAGCGAGAACTCGGAGCTGTTCGGTAGCGTGGATGAGGCCGTGAAATTCAATGACGCGGCCACGATGCTCTTCAAGACCGCCGGCAAGACCAATGACCAGATAGCCGGCCTGATGGAGGCTATCAACAAATCGTTCGCCAAGGGCCGCGTGGACAGCGAGACGATCAGCCAACTCCTAGAGCAGTCCCCGGAGGCTGTAGTTTTGCTGAATAAGCGGCTGGGGTCTACCACGGACCAGCTCGAACAACTGGCGACCGACGGCAAAATCACCCTGGCAGACCTGAAGGGTGTCTTCGTGGACAACGCTGATACCATCGCGCAGAGCTTCGGCGATGTGCGGTACAATGTGACCGACGCCCTCACCAATATCAGGAACCAGTGGGGGCTGTGGGTTGCGGACATGGATGAGAGCCTGGGAGTTTCTCAGGCTCTCGGAACCACGATGGTCAAGGCGTTCAGCACCGGCATGGATGTCCTGCGGAAGCTGCAAACCCGGATAGAGTGGCTGGCCGAGAAGCTGGGCGGGACCGAGAAGCTGTTCAAGCTTATCGGCCTGATAGCCGGTGCCGCTTTTGGCGTCATGGCCCTGCCCAGGCTACTGGCCTTCCTCGACGGGCTCAGGAAAATGGACCGGGCCATGGCCGGGATGAAGCTGAAGATTCTGGCAATCGTAGCCGTCATCGTGGTTCTGGCGCTCCTGGTGGAAGACTTCTTCGCCTTTATGCGCGGAGACAGTAGCCTCATCGGGTCCCTGTTCGATAAGGCTGGCATCGGAGCCGACAACGCAAGGCAGGCAATCCTCAATGCGTGGGGGGCCATCAAAGACTTCCTGCTGAAAGCCTGGGAGCTCATACGGAACGCCGCGATGACCATATTCGGGGCCCTGTCCGAGTGGTGGGCCGAGAACGGGGAGGCGGTCAAAGAATCCTTCCTGAAAATCTGGGAGGCAATCAAGGCCCTGTGCGTTGCCCTCTGGAACGCTCTGTCCACCGCAGCTAAGTCCATATTCAAGGCGCTGAAAGCGTTTTGGGATACCTGGGGTTCCACCATTATCTCAGTATTCGGTATCATCTGGAACACGCTGATTTCGCTCATTCAGCCGTTTTTGGACTACATCGCAGGCATCATCAATTTCCTTTCCAGTGTCTTCACCGGCGACTGGGAGGGAGCGTGGAACGCAATCAAAGACATCGCCGCTGCGATATGGCAGATGATTACTACCATAGTCAGCGGCGCCTGGGATGTCATCTGCGCTATCTGGAGCAAGCTGGCTGAGATATTCGGCGGCATCTTTCAGGCGGCGTGGGACATCATCACCGAGAAGGTGTCCGGCATCAAGGATGCCATCGTGAACGGATTCACCACAGCTATTGACTGGATAAAGGGCCTGCCTGGGGAAGCTCTTCAGTGGGGAGCTGACATCATCGACGCTATCGTCAGCGGCATCACTGGGGCGGTGGGCAAGGTCGGCGAGGCCGTGAAGGGTGTGGCCGACAAAATCAAGTCCTTCCTGGGCTTCTCTGAGCCAGAGGACGGCCCCCTGAGTGATTTCCATACCTATATGCCGGACATGATTGACCTGATGACCCAGGGCATCCAGGCTGGCAAGGACAAGGTGAAGGATGCCATCGGCAATCTGGCTCAGGGGATGTCGGTAGGGGTAAATGCGGACATCGTTCCCAATGTGCCGGACATCGTCGGCCTCCTGATGAACGGCATTGCAGCAGGAAAGGCCAAACTCAATAGGTTCCTGAAACCGCTGGCTGACGGACTGTCCACCCCCATAAAGACCGAGGTCCCCACAAACAATGCGGAGCAGCCCAAGGGTGAGCCGGAGTCGGAACCGAATAAGCAGCCCAGACCCCCGGCGCCGCCCAAGTATCCTAAGCCGGCCCCGCCTGAGCCGCCCAAGCCTCCGCAGGGGGGCGGCGCGATCCGCGTGAACGATGTGCTCGATGTGGCAGTGAAGGGGCTCGCTTCCGGCATCGGCAAAGCGAAGGTGTTCTTGGATTCCGCCATGGGCGATATGAACACCATCGCCAAGGCCAAAGTGGTCAGCCCCAGCACGGCAGCAGCCGTCGGCGGCGGCGACCGTATCAGCAAGAGCGTGGTCCAGAACGTCAACATCCAGAACCAGTTCAACGGGGACCGGGCGGGCCAGAAGAAGAGCTCTGAGGCCATGGACAAGGCGACCGAGGATTCCACCAGCGAACTGGCGCGGGCCCTCGCGTTCACAAGGTAGGTGACATTATGGGTAAAGCAAAGCAGCCTGTCAGCATCAACGGCGTCGAGTTCGACGCCCTGATTGATTCCGACGAGGGCTATGAGGCCCAGGTCCCTGAGTACCCGACGGAAAAGGGCTTCAGCGTGAGCGACAATATCACGCTGAAGCCCGAAACCCTTAATATGACCCTGTTTGTCACCGATACGCCGGTGACGTGGAAGAACCGGCACGGCGGCGGCCCCGGCTACACCGAGGGCATCGTGGCCCAGGTGAAAGCCCTCTACTTCGCCAAGCAGCCGGTGACGGTCACGACCTCCGAAACGGTGTATGAGGATATGGCTATCACCAACCTGAACATCAAGAAGAGCACGGAGGTCGGCTACGCCCGCGAGATACCCATAGTCCTGAAGAAGATAATCGTCACAGAGAGCACCACCGTTACCATCCCGGACAGTTACGGAAAGTCCGGGGCGACGGGAGCCTCTGCCGGGACCGCCAACACCACGGCGGCCAGTAAGGGCTCTGGTAGCGGGGGAGGTTCCGCAGGAGGTTCCAGTGGAGGAAGCTCCAAGGGCTCCAATAAGCAGGGCGGCGGGTCCATCCTCTATAATGCCGCCAGCGGTTTCGGCCTGCTGTAAGGGAGGTGCAGAGGGTGGATTATATCATCATTGACGTTCCGGACATGAACGACAGCATCTCCCGTGTTGTCCTGAGCGGGAAGCAGTACCAGCTCCGCCTCACATGGAACGACACCGGCGGCTACTGGACCTTCGGCCTCCTGGACAGCCTGGGGGCGCCGTTACTCATCGGGGTGAAGGTGGTACCCCAATTCCCCCTGAACCTGTTTTCCGGCAGTGAGGAGCTGCCCCTGGGTATCTTCGCTGTCCTGACGGAGCAGGACCATGTGGGACGCCAGGATTTCGTGAGTGGAAAAGCTCAGTTCGTCTACATCCCAGCGTAAGTGAGGAGTATCCTGCGGTAATTCCACTGGAGAAAAGACTGGAGAAAAATGAGGAGAAGGTACTGGAAATCTCCACGGAGAATCCGCGGTAACCGTACCCTACCTTACCGTACCTAACCGTATCTTATAGAACCGTTCTTTTCGCTTCGCTCAAAGAACTGACCGCCATGGTAACATTCTGGTTTCGCATTATATCATTGGTAACCTGACTTGATGTTACCGAGACGGTAAGTTAGAATGAGAATGTAACCGGGACGGACAAAAAAGGAACGGTGCCGAGCCCTCACAAAGCCGCACCGTTCCTGTGTCCTAAACCGAAAGAAGCCTTCGGTTGCTCTCATTGTATCATGGCCGACTGCTTCTTTCAAGTGCGATTTTACGAAAGGCAGGAACGACAGATGAACAGTGTGGCAACAATCGAGACTGAAGTGATCCGCATGGGGGATGTGGGCGTCATCATCGACACGGTGGATGCCAACCTTGCGGAAGGCCAGACGGAACAAGCAGAGCGGGCCGTCATCATCCTGAAAGAGATTTTCACGGCGCGGTACGGAGCCCTTCGGCGTCGCCTCCACGGGGAGGTGGTCTGAATGGCTGATTCCTTCAAGACGTTCGCCGACAAGAGGAAGCGGGAGGTCCGCGTGACCTTCGACCAAGACGGCACCGCTTACTACTGCGGGGTAGACCTGGCAGCCATGTCTGGCTACTCCGCCCCGGCGAAGGTGGTCCAGACCTGTGAAACCGGGAGCCGGCCGGCTAAGGCCGTGTACCGGAAAATCGACTGCATCGACAAGAACAAGCGGGGCGTCCGCCGGTTCCGGTGCTTTGACGAGGAGAACGCGCTGCTATTCCTGGACCGGCGACCGGCGCCCCCGGAGGTCGTGAGCTGGTTTACCAGGGAAGTGGTCCCGAAGGTCCGGCAAATCAGCCTGGAGATGGCCGCGAAGCGGGCCAGGGATGTCCAGAGAGAGCTGGAGCTCATGCGGGAGGTCCCCGCCCCGGAGGAGAAAGCCGCCCAGCTCCCGGTGGCCGTGGGCTCCATCCTGGATCGGCTGGATGCCATTATCCTGGAGTGTGCGCTGCTGAAGCGGGAGCTGGGCCAAAGTAAATAACAGCCTGAGGAGGGTCGCAGAGATGCGGCCCTCTTTTACCCTATTGACTTTTCCGAAAAGGTAAGTTAGAATAAAAACTAACCAATTCGGGAAGGTCAGTAGCATGAAAAATTTTGATAGGCAGTATCGCCTATCTGCTGGGCAGGCAGGAGCAGCGGGTTTTGAGATTGGAGGCGGGAACCGCCCGCTCCATATCTCATTTTCCGTGGAGAAAGCCGACACGGATAGCCAGAACACGGCGAAGGTCTCCATCTGGAACCTGAGTCCGCAGCACCTGGCTGAGCTGAACAAGAAGGACTGCGTGGTATCGCTGCGGGCCGGGTACGGCCCGACCATGCCCCTCATCTTCGCCGGCGTGGTCACGTTTGCCCGCACCCGGCCGGACGGCAGCGATGTGGTGACGGAGGTGGAGCTGGTAGACAACCGGGTGGAGGTCCGCGATACCTACATCTCCGCCAGCTACGACGGCTCCGTCAACTGCAAGACACTCATCCAGGATACTGCGGACCAGATGGGCATAACGGTGTCGTTCTCCTACAACGCCGAATTTAAGGACATCCCGAACGGGTACAGCTACGTCGGACCAGCCCGGAACGTGCTGACCAAGGCTTGCGAGACGAGCGGTCTGGTCTGGAGCATCAACAACGGAGTCCTGCAAGTGAAAAAGCCAGAGGATACTATGAACAGGGAGGTTTATGAGCTGTCTGCGGAAACCGGGCTCATTGGCATCCCTGAGCGGGTCCAGATTTCCGACGAGGCGGACGGTTGCCGGTACGGATGGGATGTGGAGTACCTGATGAACGCAGCAATCGACATCGACGACTATGTGTACCTGAACAGTAAGTTTGTAAAGGGCTACCTCCGGGTGTACTCCGTTGCCATCGAGGGCGACAACATGGATGGCTCCTGGACCTGCACCGCCCGTCTGCTGGAGGTGAGCTGAGCATGAAGCAAGAATTAGTGGACCAGGTGGCAAAGACGGCGCGGAAGGCCACGGAGAATATGCACACCGCCCTGCCTGGGGAGATCATGAAGTTCGACGCAGCCAAAGGTCTGGCCTCGATCCAGCCGAAAGCCAAGTTTAAGAAGCCGAACGGGGAGACGCTGGATTTCCCGGTCATCACCGGGGTCCCCGTGGTGTTCCCCCAGAGCGCCAACGTGTCTATCGCGTGGCCTATAAAGCCTGGGGATGGATGCCTCATCGTCTTCTGCGAGTCCGCCCTGGATTTCTGGATGTACGGTAAGGAGACGGACACCACCCTGAGCTTCGACCTGAGCAACGCCATCGCCATCACCGGCCTGTCTCCGAAGGGGCGCGATGCTATGCAAATCGCCTGTGACGAGGACGCGGCGGTGATAAAGGCCGGCAGCACCATCCTGAAGGTGAAGTCTGGCGGTGTGTTTATTACCGGAAATCTGACAGTCAGCAACGGTGTTGTCAACCTGAACTGAGGAGGTGAAAATTATGCCAGCAGCCACACGCAAAGGGGACAACTGTACCGGCCATGATGCCTGTCCCTCTGTCCCGCTGGTTGAGGGAAGCCCGAATGTGTTCATCAACGGGAGGCCGGCGGGTAGGCTCGGCGACCACTATGCCTCCCATGGGTGCGTTACGCACTCCGGCCACCAGGATGTGATTACTGCCTGCAGTTCCTCAGTCTTCATCAATGGCCAACCGGCGGCAAGAGTAGGCGATTCTGTTTCTATCGGCGGGGCCGTCCAGGACGGCAGCACCGATGTCTTCATCGGGGGGTAACGTGCATGATCGACCTGAAGCTCGATGCCAACTGGGACCTGGAGCTCTCAGCCGCAGGCGACATATCGAAAACTGACAGCATTGTGCAGGCGGTCCGTATCCGCCTGTTGTGGTTTTTCCAGGAATGGAGGCTCGGTCCCGGCCTTGGTATCCCGTATTTTGAGAATATTCTGGTAAAGAACCCGAACGAGGTAAAGGCCCGCCACCTGATACGGGAGGCTGTGATGAGCGTGGAAGGTGTCACCAATGTCCGGGGCGTGGACCTTGCCATCGACAAGAGGACCAGGCAGGCCACCATCACCGTCGCATTTTCGACGGATGAGGATTCTTTCAAGGAGGAGATGAAAATCAAATGGCACAGTACGGATTGACCCCGAAGGGGCCGAATCCTAAGCGGCTGGATGTTATCCTGGACGAGATGCACGAAAGCATGACCAGGCGTTTGGGAGTAAATACTCGTCAGAACCCGCAATCCCTTCTGAATCATCTTTTGACCAATGTGGCTGACCGCATTGCAGAACTGTGGGAGCTGGGTGTGGATATTTATTATTCGCAATATCCGTCGTCTGCTGAAGGAATCAGTCTCGACAATGCCGCTCAGTATGGCGGTTCTACCCGCGAAACAGCTGCAAAATCGTATTATCCTATTCACTGTACGGGTATGGACGGTATGAAGTTAGCAGCCGGAACAATGATTTCGTCTACTACGAATCCTACCACACAACTGACACTCGCTGAGACAAAAGAAATCACGCGCAGTGCCTTTAACAAAGTTGAAATCAAAATAGCTCATTTGTCCATCAGGGATGTCTACACCGCAGCCATCAACGGCGCGGTGTTTTCTTATATGCCAGAGGAAGAGAATGCTGAGTCGGTTTTGCGTGGATTGGCACAGTCAATTACCGATGATGCTTTTGCTGTTGTAGTAGACCATGAGAATGAGCTCCTGCGTATTGAAGCGAAGGACCTTACTTCAACAAATGTTCTTGTTCTATCGGAGAACCTGACCACTGAGACAGTCACAACAATTTTGACATTCGGCACGATGGAGACCGGAGACATCCTTCTCCCGGAAGGGGTCATCACGAACATTGTAAAAGCGGATGCAGGGCTGCTTAGGGTTATCAATCTGTGCGGATATATTGCTGGCCGCAACCAAGAGACGGATACGGAGTTTCGTCAATCCTATGCGGACAAAATTTTCAACCGATCTTCCCGGATGTTGGAAAGTATCCGCAGTGCGATTCTGATGAACTGCCAGGGAGTAGTAAGTGTAGCTCCGTATGAAAACCCCAGCCACGAGTGGGATGAGTGGGGAAGACCGCCGCACAGCATCGAGATCGTGGTAGATGGCGGCGATTCTAAAGAAATTGCTCAACAGATTCTTGAGAAAAAAGCCGGAGGAATCAATACCTATGGTGATACGACCATCGTTTTAGCGGGAGCCTACGATGAGGACATAGCCATCAGATTCTCGCGACCCATGATGATCTATACCTGGTTCCATCTCGGGATCACGCTCAGCAAAACAGAAGCCATCCCTCCCAATTATGTGGAGCTGCTGCGCGGTGTGATCTTGGAGGGAATGAGCACACTGAACGCCGGCGAGGATGTGGTCCCTCAGCAGTTCATGTCTCAGCTCTACCGCGCCTGTTCTGGAATCAGCTACATCGACATCAGAATTTATACTACGGCAGATTCAGCGAAGAAGCCGGAAGGATACCTGGAAAGGAGTGCTGTGATTACCGCACGGCAGCGGGCTTATACATCGGAAGATATGATTGAGGTGGAGATAGATGGCTGATTATTTTTCTGCCTTGAAATCTGACCTTGTTGAGCAGTTTCGAGGGAAAGCGAACATCGAAGCACTCATGGAAGTTATTGCAGCCGAGCTCCAGGAGGTCAATGACTTTTACGAGCAGTTGAGGAATGAGCGTGATGTTTACACTTCGGTAGGGAAACAGCTGGATGGTGTCGGCGATATTGCAGTGATGACTCGCATGGAAGCTGGTGTACTGTCAGGGAATCCGATCCCCTTTGATGTCATTGATGACGAGACATACCGACAGTATCTCATCTTCAAAATCCTGAAAAATACCAACAACTGCACTTACCCGGATATTATCAAAGCATTTCGGATGTTCTGGAAATATCCGCTCTACTATCGCGAGGATCCGGAAGAACCGGCTACTATGATTTTCGATACCGGAGAATTGTCAGGGGATATATTCACCACGCCTTTATTTCGTGTCCCGCTTTTGAGGGCTGCCGGGGTAACGCTGAAGCTGATTGCCCGAACATCAACCCCTATGCCTCCAACAGAGGTCCGCATATTGAGCAGTGTAGGGTATGCCGTGACAGAGACCTATCTCCCGAATATTGAGAGAGTATACCATCTATGTGGAGAACTGAATATTGCCTCTGGTATGAGCACCTACTCTGAGGATAGGGCACCTTCTTTGGAGCGCAGCATGCTGTTTAATAAACCTTTCCATTCAGGCAGCATTTTCCACAGCGTAATGGAAACACCAATCAGCGGTCTTATTCATCAAAAACCAAAGACAAGGAGGCAGACAACATGAGTGACAGCAGCACGAATATTAATACCGTACAGAAGATCGCGGAACAGGGGGATCGCTATTATGGTGGTTCCATTACTGTTTTGGGACGAAATCTGGTCACCAGCCTGATCGCTGGCGAAACCATTGTGTTCACCAGAATTGTCGTCGGTTCGGGCAAAATGCCGGACGGTGTAGAGCCTATGGACATGACAGACTTGGTGAATCCCATGGCAGAAGCCACGTCTACAATCCCTGTTGTAGAAAATGGTGATCTATATCTGACGGTGGAGTACCGGAACGACCTGAATGGCGGCCTCAAGGAGAACTTCTGGCTGAGTGAGTTTGGTATCTATGCAAAGACTGAGAACTCCGAAGAGGTCCTTTTCTATTATGCTACATTGGGAGATAGCCCCCAGCCGGTTCACGCATACCAGGACAATCGTATTGACATCCGACGTTACCCAGTCACGATCTCCCTTCTGGTAGATTCTGGCGTTGAAGTGCAGTTCAGACCTGGTTCTTTTATTACATCTGAAGAGGCAGCGGTGCTCATTTCGGGAATGGTCAAAAAGGCCATGGGACATTTCAGTTCGGCTATTCTTGTGGAGATTGTCATTCCTAAATCCGGGTGGACCCAACAGGAGGACACTTCTGGATATGGCTGGTATGCCGATGTGTCTGTCCCCGGTGTAACTGAGGAGTATTGGCCTGATGTCACAATCCATAAAGATGCGCTGAGTGTGGCAGCTACTGCTTGCCTGTGTCCTGTGGCCGAAACGCTGCCTAATGCTGTGCGATTGTGGGCAAAAGCAGTTCCTTCTAAGGATATGGCGGCGAGTGCCACGTTCTTGACTAACGGCATCAACGAAGACGGCGGAATCTCTGGTACATACGTGCTCCCCGTGGCCACTCCCGACACCTTGGGCGGGGTGAAGATTGGGCCCGGCCTGAACGTAACCAGCGATGGGACCCTCTCGGTGGACACGGCCAGCGAAGGCGAGGTGGATGAGCTGTTGACCGAAGTGTTTTCCCCGGATGACCGCACCGGCAAAAACTGAGGAAAGGGAGGAGATCATACATGGCATACGGACCTGTAAACGTCCCCGGCGCGGACGATAAAGCCCTGGAAACAGTCCAGGGGCTGGCTCAGGCAGCAAAGAATGCGGCGGACACCGCCGCCAGCGCCATTGCTGCCCACAAGACGGCCAGAAATCCCCACGGCCTGACGGCGGCGGGCCTGGGGGCGGTACCCACCAGCAGGACCATCAACGGCAAGGCCCTGACCGGGGACATCACCTTGACAGCGGCAAATGTGTCTGCCGTACCCACCACGAGGAAGGTCAACGGCAGGGCGCTGTCTGGGGATATTACCCTGACGCTGGCCGACCTGGGCGGCATCTTCTACGCCGGCAAAACGGCACCCAGCGACACCCAAAAGCTGTGGATTGACACCACGGCCACCACCGGGGGCCTGAAGTATCACAACGGCTCGGCGTGGGTGCACGTGCCCGTGTCCACAACGTAAAGGAGGTGAGGAAACGATGGCGGTTTTGAAAGCGGAGCGGTTCACCGCTCTGAAGGCCAAGGTGAAGGCGGAGATGCTGCGGCGGAACCAGTCGGGGTCTGTGGCTGCCTACGGGGGTACGGCCTACGACTATACGGTGAAGCCGGCGGCGGGGAAGGTGCTCCTGCAGGAGCATCTGGACAAGCTGTCTGTACCTATGAGCGCGGTGAACAGCACCAGCATTCCTGGCAAGACGGGCAAGCGGGTGATCAGTGAGGCGGAGCTTTCGGCCATGGAGGCCAAGGTGGCCGCCTGGGCGGCCCGCTCTATCACGGACACCAGCGGCAGCGACTGTAAGAGCGGCTGCACAGGCGCTTGCTATACCGGCTGCGCCACGGGGTGCACCGGGTGTGGAAGTGGGTGTCCCACGGGGTGCTCAGGCTGCGGCAGCGGCTGTCCGGACGGGTGCAGCGGGTGCGGGCGAGGCTGTGCGGATAGTTGTGATGGTTGTGGCTACGGCTGTGTAGATGAGTGCGATGGCTGTGGGAGCGGGTGTCCTACTGGGTGTTCAGGCTGCGGAAGCGGGTGCCCGGATGGATGCTCTGGCTGCGGAGATTCCTGTGGTACGGGCTGCGGCGGGGATTGCACCAGTACATGTGCATCTGATTGTACAAAAACAGCTGTGCATTAAGCGGGGGTGAGGTCTATGAACATTTGTGAGATACCCGTGATCTTAACCGCCCCGGCGGGATCTGTACGGTATGGATACGGCAGTGAAAACTCCGATTCGGATGTTTTCATGTTAACAGAGAATGACCACCGTAGCTTCAGTGATCTGGAAAACGATACAGACTATTTCATCGTCTCACTGGATTTCCTGCGCTCCTGCTGGGGCCACCCGCTGCTACTGGGCAATATCACCGGGGACTGTACTGGAAATGACCGGCTATGCGGATTCTTGCAGCAGCACAGGGGGGAAGTTACCTACAGTGCACCAGGGCGTACTGCCATATTCGGCCTGGAGTATATCGCCTGGGGAGAGGCACTTGGCAATGCGTCTCCCATCAAGGCGGGACTGCGCACAGCCATGATCCTCTCCCACATGGCTGCCCATGCGGAGGACCCCTTCCTGCTCAGCGAGGAGGAGAAATCAATTTTGATCCGGGCCCGGACCGGGGGTGTTTCCCTGGAGGAGCGGGTGGACATCTACCGCCGAACCATCTGCCCTGAGAACCTTGACCGGCTCATGCGGATGCCGGACCATCCCACCATCAAAAACGAGCTGTTCCAGCTCATTGAGGAGGTAATCGCATCATGATTGAACAACTGCTGCCCACCATCAAGGACCCTGCGGACTACATCGCCGCCCTGTCCCTGTTCAAGGTGGACGTGCCCCTGACGAAGGAGGAGGCGGAGAGGTTGCTGGCCCTCTATGCCAAGTACCGGCCGGAGGCGGAGGACCCCGACTACCTGAAAATCTGCCTGGCGGTGGACCTGCTGCCGGGCCGTGACCGGGAGGACGCTGCCGGCCTTGCCGCTCTGGGGCTGGATGAGCGGAGCCTGGAGGCGCTGTTTACCACCAAGGAGGTTGTCGCTGGCCGGGAGGACCTGACGGAGGAGCGGGCGGCCCATATTGTGGCCCAGGCGACGGATGAGGCCCTTCCCATGCCTCTGCGGGTGCTGGTGGCCCGGACCACTCTGGACGGCATGACGGCATCCCGGAACTACGTGGCCCTGCGGCAGCACATCGCGGCCCTGGCGGCCTTTCTGAGCGGTATCGGCGCCGGGACGCTGGACCGCTATACGACACTGGTGGGGGAGGTGCGCATGAAATGCAGAAGGTAGAGACAAGGAACTCGGTCCGGCTGCCGGACAGCGTAGTGGACTATCTTCAGTCCCTGGACTATGAGATCGGCGGGCTCCAGGTGCTCCACACCCACGCCCTCAATGCCGGCGTGCCGGAGGACCGGGCGGAGGACATCCGCCGCCGCTTCCAGGAGAAGTTCCAGGAATATCAGCTGGCCAAGCAGGAGGCCTTCGCCGCCTACTGCGGGGAGCGCCGCGCCTGCAAACGCTGGTGGGTCAATTTCCAGGAGGGGGTGATGTACTTTGAG
>ERZ779626.75-NODE-75-length-69019-cov-9.378444_pt1 | contig 69019 bp, 68 predicted proteins | sample MGYA00514209_ERZ779626 | MGnify/ENA primary metagenome ERZ779626 (study PRJEB29562, sample SAMEA4376713) | mouse gut metagenome | isolation source: Cecum | study: EMG produced TPA metagenomics assembly of the A DSS colitis mouse model was used to assess the microbial...
AATTCCGCAGACTTTGGAAAAATTGTGAACGCAAACTTTTTATTTCTGCTCAGATGCTTACTTTTGCCCTCATTGCCATCCTCATTAGAAGATTTTAAACAGGCTCTTAGGCCGCCTACGGCGGCCCCACCCCTAAGGCGGCCAAAGGCCGCCCCACGGGCAGTCTCTCTTTGAAAGGGCGGCAGCCGGAGTTCTACAAGTACCGGAGCGGCTGAAGAAGTATTTGAGATTCAGAGGCTTCGCCTCCCCAGAGACCCCGCCGCACAGTCCTTTAGTCCTCGCCGAGGATTTGCCGGACAGGCAAAGCCGAGAAAGGGATTCTTAAACCGCAGGTTTGAGCGCGTTTTTGGTTACTTTTGCCGCGCGGCAAAAGTAACCGCAGGGTCTGGGGCCGCGCAGGCCCCAGGGTAACAAATAGAAATATTTTCTATAGAGTTGCCCCACCCCCGGCAACTTCCCCCCATTTACAAACTACAGTTGAGGGAAGACAAACCTCCACGTTGTCACGTACGGAAGCAAGTCGATGCCTGGGTCAGGTACCAGACCAGCGCAGCCGGGCTGCCCAAAGGGCTGTCGCATCGCTCCTTGAAAACCGGATATCACCCCTGTAAGCCTGCTTCCTCCAGGCATCTTGCCCAGTCAGCACGAACTTCCTCCATATCCTCCGGCGGAAAATGGAAGATAAAATCCTCTTCCGTGTAATCCTTCCCCGCCATACCGGAAAACACGGTATCTCCACAGTCAATACCCACTTTCCGTGCAACCGCCGCCGCAAACTCCCGGAACGCCCCGCCGTGGGCGGTGATAAGGTTTCCATCCTCCACCAGATATGTGCGGACAACCCCCTCCCTTGGCACCACCGGGAAGGCATCCAGAAACTCTTCAAACAGCCCGTGAGTAAATCGTTTCCCCTCCAGTAATCCCGCCTTCCCCAGCAGCAGCGGAGACGAAGATATGGAGCCGATAACAAAACGGTCATCTCCCCGGAACCGCTCCAGAAACCGGATATTTCTCTCATCCAGCATCACCGGCAGCGGATCCCACATCCCCGGCAGAACCAGACAGTCGAAATCTTCCCGCCGAAACTCCTCAAAAACCATATCCGGCAGAATGGTAAACCCGTCCTCGCTTTTGACCGGTTCCCGTCCGGCGGAAAAGGTGACGATCTCCTTGTCGTAGAACTTGAACAACTCCGTAGTACAGCTGATCTCCTGCATAGAAAACATCGGATAAACCATGACCGCAGCTTTTTTCATAACAAAACCTCCATTTAATTATTTCATCTGGCGGCGGATCTCCGCCGCATGTTCCTGACAGTACCGGTATCCCTCTATCATAAAATGTTCGATCCCTCCGCCGGCATATATCTCCTCCATCGTCTCCATCACCGGCCTGCCGTCCACCGTCATCGTTTCCAGATAATCATAGACGCAGCTGTCCGGATAATATGGGTTCCGTTCCGCCAGCCCGGGCTTCCCCAGGACCGGCTTGACCGCCATCTCGCTGAATATCCATTTCAGATGGGGCGTCTCGTACTCAGCCGGATCGTCATGGAATAAAGCGTTCCACCGGTCAAACCAGAGGAAGTGGACGATCTCGTGCAAGGCTATCCCCAGCGCACCCGAAGGACTGTTGCGGTAAAAGACATCAAACCGCCGCTCCGCCAGAAACCGGGGGCAGATGGGATTGAGCGTGACGGCGGCCCGGATGTCCCGATACCGTCCCGCCAGCGGGATTTGAAAGACGTCCCCCAGCGCCTCCTTGACCTCCCGGCGGTTTTTGTTCCAATGGAGTTGGTACGCCGCCGGTTTCTCCGCCAGCTGCTCATATACGCCGGAAAGTTCTTCCCGCAGTCTGGCCTCCCGCTCCGACCCGCTGGCGCGCTCCATCCACTCCCGGTCCAGTTGGGGATAAAACTGATACAGAGCGTTCCTCCACCAGTCACCGGTCTCCTCCTTCTGGAACAGCAGAATACTGTCCACACTGTACGCAAGGCCCGGGGCATAGAATGTGACCTGCATCCCTTCCTCCCTTCTAAAGCTCCTCCCGCTCCACCGGGATAAGCCCATTTCCCGTGAACTGGTACAATTTATCGCAGACCTCCCCCAAAAACTTCCGGTCATGGGATACGCTGATGATGGTCCCCTGATACTCCGCCAGCGCCCCCCGGACCCTTGGACCGGAGATGGGCGAAAAATTCCGTGTAGGCTCATCCAGAATCAGCACGTTCACCCCGTCCAGCATCATCTTGGTCATCAGCAGCTTGGCCTTCTGCCCTCCGGACAGCTCCCGAATGGGATGGCTCGTCTCCTGCCGGGTATACCGGATGCTGCCCAGATAAGTCCGGGCCCGGGTCTCCGAAGCCGCGTCCCCCTCCGGAGCCAAATACTCCACCGGCGTCCTGTCCAGCGGAAGCGTGTCGGCATAATCCTGCGGCATATATGCCGCCCTCAGATCCCGCCGGGCCAGCAATTCCTCCGCAATGCGGCGCAGCAAGGTGGTCTTCCCCGCCCCATTGGGGCCCAGGATGCCAACCTTCTCCCCGCCGGAAACGTGGATCCGGACATTTTTTGCCAGCAGCCTCTCCCCCGCTCTCAGCTCCGGCAGGTTCAGCTCCAGCACCGTCTTTCCAGCAGGCACCGACGTCCCCTCCGGGAACCGGAGGAACGCCGCCTCTTCCACCTCCGGCAGCCGGGTCATATCCTCCGCCTCCCGGTCGAACCGCCTGCCCATGGACATCACCGCGTGCATCTTCTTTTTCAGCAAGCGGCCGCCGCTGGGGTTCTGGCGGGAGATGGCATTCTGGGCGTGTTCCACGCTCTGCTGGATGCGGCGGTATTTCTCCAGCTTTTTATCGTACTCCTCCCGCTCCTTCCGGGCCTGCCGGGTCTGGTCCGCGATTGCGTCCGTCCGGCGGCTGATATAGGTGGAGTAGTCCAGCCGGTGAACGCTGCACCGGGGCGGTTTCCCTTCTCTGGGATGCTCTATGTGGAGTACCATGGTTGCAGTGTTCTCGATAAGGGTCTCATCATGGGAGATATACAGCACGCTTCCGGGAAATCCTCCGATAAAATCCTCCAGCCACTCCAGTGTCTCCAGATCCAGATCGCTGGAGGGCTCATCCAGCAGCAGCGCCGCCGGACGGCTGAACAGCAGCCTTCCCAGCTGGAGCTTGATCCGTTCCCCGCCGGAGAGACTGGCGACCGGTCTGCCGCTGTAAAATTCCTCCGCCGGAAACCGGAGCTGCCGCGCGATATCCGCCAGCTCCCTGGGCGTCATGTCAAAGAAATCCGGAGAAGCGGCGCAGAAGTCGTACACGCTCCCCGCCTTCTCCTCCTCGCCAAGGTCCTGGGCCAGATAGCCCAGAAGCCCCGGGTCTCCTGCCTGTTCACCGCTCCACTCGCAGTAAGACTCGATCAGGCCCGGATCATAGACCCATTTCAGCAGGGTAGATTTTCCGTTGCCCTCCTCCCCGATGATGGCGGCTTTGTCCCCGTCGTTGATGACAAAGGAAAAGTCCGCCGCCAGGTCCCGCAGGTCCTTCCGGTGGGTCAATGTCAGATTTTTTACTTGAATCATAGATGTGTCCTCCTCTCTTCTGACAAAAGAAAAACGCTTTCGGACATGCCGAAAGCGTACAAGAACACAGCAGGGCAGGACGGAAACCGTCCCTGGGCGCGCCAAAGCGAGACGCTTCGGCCCGGCGGGTACGATCCCGCCAAAAAATGACCCCCGCATCCTTGACTTTCGGCAACACAGACCGGACCCCGCGCAGTGCGCGGCGCCGCAAAAAGCGTCCTGTTACTCGAAAATCAAATCAGCTGATCATTTTTTCACCCTTCCGTTTTTAGTTGATTATAGCATACCACAATTTGAGAATTTGTACAGTTACAGTTTTGTTACAGAAGATGTATATATTCGCGGATTTTGGCGCAGAATACTAAGAACCGTCCAATTTGGACGAAGAAAGGAACTTCTTATCATGAAAACCTATGAAGTCATCAAAGAAGAATACGTTCCCTGCACCGGGAACATGCTCCCGGACCGGCGGGAAATCATGGAGATGCAGCTGGACGATCCCGCGATGTACGTGCAGGATCAGTACCGCAAGGAGCGGAGCGTGGAATTTCTGTCCTCCGAATATGACGGCAGTCTCGTCATCGAGTCCCGGCTGGAGGGCGGACGGAAACACCGGTATATTTTCAGCGAGCTGTGATGCAAAAGTCCCGCGGCGCACACTTGAAGGCGTGCGCCGCAGGACCTTCTTTTATTTTTCTCCCTTTTCGGAAAAGCGCTCCCATCGACTCTTCTTTACCAGCGTATCATATTCTTTTCAAACTTCGCAGTATATGCCTGTTTTAATTCATCAGCAGATATTCCATAACACAGCATAACATCATTGTAATACATAAGAACATCAGCCATTTCTTCCACAAGGTCTTTTCTTAATTCAACATCACTAGTCGACTTTATGTCTCCGTGTTTTTTGACAATATCGATCACTTCACCAATTTCGCCTATCATCCAAAGCAGCTTGTGTTTACCCGTTTCAGGAGAAATCTTTTCCCATTTACCTTTGTATTTATCCTGAAGCCTTTTTTGCATATCTAACATTTCATTTATACCAAAATCGATCATAAATCTTCTCCTTTAAAGTCCCGGTTGTTAGTGTCATTATAATCTATTTTTAACGGGTTCACAATTCTGAAAAGGGACTTATTTTTTGAAGCCGTCCTTCAGACCTACGCTGCGGTTGAAGACCAGGCGTCCGGGGGCGCTGTCCTTGCTGTCCAGACAGAAGTAGCCTACGCGCATGAACTGGAAGCTGGCGGGCACGGCGGCCTGGGCCAGCCCGGCTTCTACCTTGCAGCCGGTGACGGTCTCCAGGGAGTCCGGGTTCAGGCAGTCAAGGAAATCCTTGTCCGCCGCGTCGGGGGCGGGGTCGGTAAACAGGTTGTCGTAGAGGCGGCACTCAGCATCCACGGCTGTGGCAGCGTCTACCCAGTGGATGGTGGCTCCCTTTACCTTCCGGCCGTCGGCGGGGTTGCCGCCCCGGCTGTCCGGGTCGTAGGTTGCCAGAATTTCTACTACGTTACCCGCCTCGTCCTTTTTGCAGCCGGTGCAGGTGATGAGGTACGCGCCCTTCAGGCGGCACTCGGGGCCGCCGGGATACAGGCGCTTGTACTTGGGCACAGGCTCCTCCAGGAAGTCCTCCGCTTCCACGTACAGCTCACGGGAGAAGGTGATGGTGCGGGTGCCATCCTCGGGGCGGTTGGGGTTATTCTCTACCTCGAAGGTCTCGCTCCGGCCCTCGGGATAGTTGGTGATGGTCAGCTTCACCGGGCGGATCACCGCCATGACGCGCTGGGCGGTTTCGTTCAGGTCCTCCCGAAGGCAATGCTCAAGGAAGGCGAACTCCACGGTGCTGGTTGCCTTGGCTACGCCGATGCGCTCGCAGAAATTCCGGATGGAGGCCGGAGTATAACCCCGCCGCCGCAGGCCGCAGAGGGTTGGCATCCGGGGATCGTCCCACCCGGAGACCCGGCCGTCCTCCACCAGGGCGCGCAGCTTCCGCTTGCTCATGACGGTGTAGTTGATACCCAGACGGGCGAACTCGATCTGCCGGGGTCTGGCGGGCAGGTCGCAATGCTCCACCACCCAGTCGTACAGAGGACGGTGGGCCTCAAACTCCAGCGAGCAGAGGCTGTGGGTGATGCCCTCCATGGCGTCCTCGATGGGGTGGGCGAAGTCATACATGGGATAGATGCACCACTTGTCCCCCTGCCGGTGATGGTGCATATGGTTGATCCGGTAGATCACCGGGTCACGCATATTGAAGTTGCCGCTGGCGGGGTCGATCTTGGCCCGCAGGGTCATGGTCCCGTCGGCAAACTCACCGGCGCGCATCCGGGCGAAGAGGTCCAGACTCTCCTCGATGGGGCGGCTGCGGTAGGGGCACTGAGCGGGGGCGTTCACGTCGCCCCGCATCTCCCGCATCTGGTCGGGGGTCAGCTCGCAGACGTAGGCCAGGCCCTTCCTGATAAGGGACACGGCGCACTCGTACATCTTCTCAAAGTAGTCGGAGGCGTAGAAAAACCGGTCCCCCCAGTCGAAGCCTAACCAGTGGATGTCCTCCTGGATGGCCTGGACGTACTCCACGTCCTCCTTGGTGGGGTTGGTGTCATCCATACGCAGGTTGCACAGGCCGCCGTACTTCTCGGCGGTGCCGAAGTCGATGCACAGGGCCTTACAGTGGCCGATGTGCAGGTAGCCGTTGGGCTCCGGGGGAAAACGGGTATGGACGGTCATGCCCTGGAACCGGCCACCCTCCGCGATGTCCTCGTCGATGAACTGATGAATGAAATTCTTGCTTTCGGCCTCCTCCGTCAGGGGAGCCCTCGTTTCCTCGGCCATGTCGTCACACTCCTTACCATTTTCTTTTGATTCGGTCGAGACGCGGTCGCGTCTCTCTGATCTGCCCAAAAACGGGTATGAGGTATTATACAAAACGCCGATGAAAAAAGCAAGGGGGACGGCGGGTTTTTTTGCAAAAAAGTGGGGAGACGCCCCCTACAGGTCTACGCGCTCCAGACGGCGGGCTCCGATGCGGTACGCCAGGGCAACGGCGGCTGCGTACACCGCGGCGCCAGCCAGCAAAATGGGGATCTGGCGGATCATGGCAGGGCCGTCCATGGCGTCCAGCCAGCCCAGGCCGGGGAAATGGACCGAGGACTCGATGGCGATAATGCCCAGAGTGACGGGGATCAGGGCGGCCAGGAAAGATACACCCGCTTTGTAGGCGGTCTTATAGAACTGGGTGAAGTAGACCAAGTCGAATATGCCGTAGACCATCAGGCCGAAGCCGTACCAGGCGATGTTGGGTTCCATGCCTGCCGGGTTGCCCTCCGGCAGGTACAGCGTCCGCAGGAATGCGAAGGGCAGGGACAGCGTCAGCTGCACCAGCTGGGAGAATACGGCCAGCAGCAGTTTTCCCTTGACGATGTCCCTTTTGGGGCGGGGCAGCAGGGCGGTGTAGAACACGTCCCGGGTCTCCCGGCCGAACATGAAGGACTGGAACAGGCCCAGACAGCCGAAGAAAAATACCACGCTGTAGGGGTACGCCGGGATCAGCAGCAGCGCGCCCATGCACATGAACACATACAGGGACGGGTGGGCCGCAAGGCGCAGTTCTTTATAGAGCAGTTCAGACATGGAATGTCCTCCTCTCGGTGCGGACCATGATGTCCTCCAGCGTCAGGAGGGCGGCGTCCTCCGGGGTGCGCAGGTGCTGGAAGGACTGCATGAACGCCGCCTTTTCCGCGCTGGCAAGGATCTTGCCGTCTTTGATATAGGTGATATCGCCGGCACACTTTTCCAGGTCGGAGGTGATGTGGGTGGAGAACAGGATACTCCGCTTCCCGTCTTTTACGAGAGCATGGAACAGCTCCAGCAGCTCGTCCCGGCTCACGGGGTCCAGACCGCTGGTGGGCTCGTCGAACAGGAACAGCTCCGCACCGTGGCTGAGAGCCAGGGCAATGAGGTACTTTACCCGCATCCCGGCGGACAGCTCCCTGACCCGCTTATGGGGGTCAAGGTCGAACTCCTTCATATACCGGTCGCAGGCAGACTGGTCCCAATCGCGGTAGAAGCGGCGGGTGACGGCGGTGATGGTCTCCAGACGTTTATGCTGGAAGAAGTCAATGCCGCCAAGGACCACGCCGGTCTTCTGCTTACAGTCCTCTTCTCTCTCGGGGAAGGGCATGCCAAGGAGTTCGATCCTGCCGCCGTCCGGGGAGACGAGGTTCAGGATGGATTTTAAGGTGGTGGACTTCCCTGCCCCGTTCTTGCCGATCAGGCCCATGATACGGCCACGGGACAGGGTGAAGGAGACATTATCCAAAGTGAAAGTGGGGTAGGTCTTGGTGAGATTTTCGACTTTCAGAGCGGTCATGGCTCGTTCTCCTCTGCGTTCTCGGCATCCTGCTGGCGCTGGTTGGCCAGGTCCAGCAGGCCCGTCAGAAACTGGGCGGGGACAAGGGCGATGCCCGCTGTGCCCGGGTTGGTGTCCCCCAGCACTACCAGTGTATCGCCCCGGTTCAGGCCGAACAGCTCCCGGGCACGCTTGGGGATGACGATCTGGCCCCGCTCCCCCAGCTGCACTGCGCCGAAGACGTGCTTGCCCCGGGGCGGCGGCGGGATATTGTCGGGCTTCTGGTCGAAGTGGAGAAGATCGTCCAGAGATACGTCGTACAATTCCGCTAATTTATCGCTGTGGAGAATGTCGGGGGTGGTCTCACCGGATTCCCATTTGGCAAGAGCCTGACGGGTGACGCCTACGGCTTCCGCAGCTTTTTCCTGACTCAGGCCGGAGACGCGGCGGAGCAGGGAGAGGTTTTTTGAGAGGTTGTTCTGTGCCATGGCAGCTCGTCCTTTCTGATTTTTCATACTTGCATTATAGCAGAGTTTTGAGGAGCTGCAACCAACCGGAGACGGCATTTTCTGTTCGGTTTGGTTGCGGGGCGGGGGCAGAATCTTTTTCTGCAACGGACGCGGCGGCGGGCAGCGGCTTCTTTGTGTGTATAATAAACAAAAACAGAAAGATTTTGCCATTTTTATATTATATATTGACAGCTCAGCTCATTTATTGCAAACTAAATTCATGTAATCTCATTATAATGGGTTTAATGATGTAAAGAAGGACCGCTTGATTATGTGACCACCGAATTGGAGATGTGTGACAGCAGCATATCGGAAAAATGTGATGCGCTGCCCTGATTCTAAACCGCAATACTCTACCGTATAACTGAATTTGATGAAAGGAGGAGTCTGACATTATGAAAAAGAAGACATCTCTGCTATTATTTCTCTTGTTCTTTTTAATGCTCCCTGTTTCCGCTGCCGCTTCCGACACCGGCAAAGAAACTGTACCCACACCGGATGAGCAGTTAGAAGCGAGGCCTGAGAACTGCTCAATGGGATTTAACATCCCTGACAGGCATGGCGACAAGGTCGTGGATACTCTTCAGAACAATCCGCAGTTTGACTGGCCGTGGAAGTATATCAATGACGAGGTCCATCGTTTATATGGGTATTACACAAGTATGGGATGCGATGACGTCATCTGCAGAGACCCGGCACACACCCACTGGTGTCCAAAGGATATCTGTCAAGATAGATCTCACGGACACAGCGATGAGGAATATGCCATGGCGGCGAACTATGATCCAACCTGCGCATGCCACAAGCGCTGAATAAAAATATCACGTTTCATCCTGGATTACTCCCCGCAGCAAGTATCCTCCGGGGAACTGGTAAGGGATCACAGTACAGAATACTATGAAAAGGCGGGGCGGCATGACAGATTCGAGTCATGCCGCCCCGTCTTTATTTGTTCAATGTACCGTGAAATCAGCCCTTTACGGTGCCGTCCGCGTTGAAGACGGGCAGAGGGGCAAGGTAAGTCAGGTCTGTGCGGGTCAGGGAGTCGCCCTCCGCAAGGACGGCGGCGCGGCCGGTGACGGTGCCGCCGGCGGTCTTCACCAGCTCCTCCAGGGCGTGGAGGCTCTCGCCGGTGGAGATCACGTCGTCCACCAGCAGAATCCGCTTTCCCTTGATAAGGGCGCAGTCGTCGGAGCCCAAAAACAGGTCCTGGGTGCGCAGGGTGGTGATGGAGCGGACGGAGACGTGGATGGGGTCGGGCATGTAGACCTTGGACCCCTTCCGGGCGATGAAATACTTCTCCGCGCCGGACTGGCGGGCCATCTCGTGAATCAGGGGAATGGACTTGGCCTCGGCGGTGAGCATGTAATCGTAGCTGTCTGTGGGGATCTTGTCCAGCAGAGCCCTGGCACAGGCCACCGTAAGCTCTGCGTCGCCGAACATGATGAACGCGCCAATATAGAGATCATCGCTGACCTTGCAGAGGGGCAGCTGCCGCTCCAGGCCGGCAACTTGCATGGTATAGGTCATCAGGGGTTCCTCCTTTATGTCTTTTCCCTCATATTATAACTTCTGCGGCGAAAAAGTCAAGTCATTATAGGGCTTTTCCGTCCGGTCTATGTCCTGCCGGGCGGCACTTTCCGTCCCGCATACTTCTCCTTTGCGTACTCGTACGCTTCCCAGACAAGCGGCTTCAATTCCTCAAACCGGTTCTCATCGGGATTGAGGGCACAAATCCACCCCATCCAGCCATAAACCGGGTGCGGAAGAAGGGTGTTCACGGCTGAAAAATCGTACTCCATATCGATCACGCCTCCTTTGGCGGGCCGCTTCGGGAGCGAGCCGAACAGCTGGGAAAACGTACTTCTGCGCAGGCCCAGGTTGACACGGTAAATCCCCTCCCGGTCCAGCCGGGAACTCTTATCGTTCCCGCCGTCCCTCTCCTTGACGGTCAAAACATAGACGCCCCGTTTCAGTTTCCCGTCCGGATTATAAAAAACACACCTCTCCCCCCAGCTGTTCACCAAAACCGTACCGTCCAGGTGCGCAAGGCAGTACCGCAAAATCTTATCCGGCGTCATGGCACCCTCCCTCGAGCCGGCGCTCCGGCAGCGGGTCCGCCCCTGCCAGAAAACAGCTCTCATCCTGAAACTCCGTCATGGTCTCCCAGTACCGCTTAGGCATGTTGCTCATGCGGAGTTTGGGGTTCCGGCGCTCCTTGATCTCAATGGTGTCGTAGAAGCGCTTCCACAGGCGACGGTACTGGGCCTCCTCCGCAGAGGGGGCGGCCATTTTGAAGGACTCCATGGGGATGATTGCCCACTTCCCCGCCTGATGGACCAGAGCCTCGCGGTGGGTCCGGTCGTAGAGCAGGAAGGTCTCGTTATACATCCGGTCGCAGAAATGGGGGCGCAGCAGGGGCAGGACTCTGTTTTTCGGCTTGATCTCTCCCGCCAGGGTGCCCTCGAAATCTGAAAAGCGCACAAAGCCCTTCAGGAGGTGGACCTCCCCGTCCAGGTGGCGCACGGCCTTCAGGAGGGGCATCACCGCCTCGTCGCTGAGGCGGCGGAGGAGGGGTCTTCCGATGACATAGAGGGCGCGGATAAAGCGGTAGATGATCTTTTCCCGCTCCGGGGCGCAGGTAAGGAAGCCTTTGACCACCAGCTCCTTGGCGTAGGGGTCGATCTTCCCCAAGCTCACCAGCACCCGCTGGGCATGGCGGAGGTCCGTCCCTACCCAGCGGGCGGGGAACAAGGTGGTCTCGATATGGGCCTCGTCCTGAAATGCGGTGGGGTATTCTTTGTTGACATAGCTGTCGAAGACGCAGCAGAGGAACCCTTCAAAGGTCCCATCATAGCGGTAGATTACTTCCATAATGCAAAATCTTTTCTGTCCGTTCCTTTATGACAGATATACTTCTCCAGAACCAGAGGAAATCAGACGCTGCCCAGCCCTCTCCGCCATTCCGGCGCGGGACCGATGTCGCCCCAATACTCCGTCATCTGCGCGATCTTCCCATTTCTCCATCGGTAGAACGTTACCGCCCGGGCGGCGTTCCCTTCCGCCGGCCAAACTTTTGCCACCGACCAGCTGCCGTCCGAAGCAATCTTCTCCACCTCGCCGCTCCACCGCCCGGGGTAATCACAGTTGGCCCGGAGATACCCATTCAGGTCGAAACGCTCATCCGTATTGGGCCAACAAATACAGGCGTCCGGCGTAAAAAACTGAGGCAGCTTTTCCTCATCCTGCTCCGATACCGCCTGCCACAGGGCATGGATCATATCTTCAAATTCCATCACATGCCGCCCCCTGAAAACTGTTCGTACAGCGCTCTTTCCGTGGCCTTAAAAACCGGCTCTGGGCCGTTGGCATACGGATCGTACTGCTCCGGCTCGCAGCAGTATTCCGTCAGACTGGCGATCTTGCCATCCTCCCTCCAGCGCACAACGGAAACGCCCTCGAATCCCACAGGCTGATCCTCCCCCATCCGGCACTGGAAATACCACGTCACCGCCGTCTGGTCCCCGGCGTGGAAAAAACGGTGGACATCCCAGACCAGCACCTGGCCCCGTGTCAACCATTCTGCAAACCAGTGGGTGATCGCCTCCGCACCGTGGTAGACCGGCCCCCAGCTCTCAGTATAGACTGCGTCCTCCGCGAAAATCTCCCGGATGCCCAGGTTTTCACCCCGCAGCCACATAAGAAGCCACCGGCGGACGATCTTCTCCCGTTCGTTCATTGCAAATCCCTCCCTTTCTCTATCCTGCCTGTCCGAACAGGCTCAGCTGCTCCAGCTCCGCTCCGGGCAGGGCCGCCCGCTCGGCGGCGATCAGATTCCGCAGAATGCTGTCCTGCTGCAATTTCAGTCCGTCCAGTATTTTGCCTTTACAGGTAACGAAATACTGGGCTCTCTTCATCACGATGCCCATTTTTCGCAGGTCCTCATGCTCCAGCTTTCGCGCCCGGCGGGCGTACAATATCCGCTTTGCGGAGACGGTACCTACGCCGGGGACGCGCAGCAGCTCCTCCCGGCTGGCGGTGTTCACTTCTACCGGGAAAAACTCCGGATGCTTCAGGGCCCAGCTGCATTTGGGGTCCACAAGAGGGTTGAAGTTGGGGTCGTCTTCGTCCAGAAGCTCCTCGGCGCGGAAGCCGTAGAAGCGCAGGAGCCAGTCGGCCTGGTAGAGGCGGTGTTCCCGGAGCAGGGGCGGTTTGGTGTTCAGGGCGGGCAGGAGTGTGTTCTCCACTACGGGTACGTAGGCGGAGTAGAACACGCGCTTGAGGCTGTATTTGTCGTAGAGGGACTGGGGCAGGGACAGGATGTGCCGATCTGAGTCCGGCGTGGCACCGATAATCATCTGGGTACTCTGCCCTGCCGGGGCGAACCGGGGGGTGTGGCGGTACTTTACCAGCTCCTCCCTGTTCTCCTTCAGCGTGTTGGTAATGAGGCCCATTGGGCGGAAAATAGCCTTCCGGGTCTTGTTGGGGGCCAGGGTGGTGAGTCCCCGCTCCGAGGGCAGCTCGATGTTCACGCTCAGCCGGTCCGCCAGCAGGCCCAGGCGGGTCACAAGCTCCTGACTGGTCCCCGGGATGGCCTTGGCGTGGATATACCCGTTGAACCGGTGGTGATTGCGCAGAAGGTCCAGGCAGCGGATCATGCGCTCGGTGGTATAGTCCGGGCTGACCAGCACGCCGGAGGACAGGAACAGACCCTCGATATAGTTCCGGCGGTAAAACTGGATGGTCAGCTCCGCCAGCTCCTCCGGGGTGAACACCGCCCGGCGGGTATCGTTGGAACAGCGGTTGACGCAGTATTTGCAGTCGTAGACACAGCAGTTGGTCATCAGCACCTTCAGCAAGGTCACGCACCGCCCGTCGCCGGAAAAGGTGTGGCAGCATCCGGCGATGGAGGAGGACGTGTTGCCGATATGCCCCGCCTTATGGCCCCGCTGGGCTCCGCTGGAGGTACAGGCAGCATCGTACTTTGCCGCGTCGGTCAGAATGGTCAATTTCTCCAGGACATCCACAGGCTCCGGCCCCCTCTCTGTGCAAAACATTCGTTCTGATAATAATATAGAACAAACGCTCTGGATTGTCAAGGGGAATTTGTGGAAATTTTTCTTGACAGGACGAACGATCGTTAGTATAATAAAATCGTACTAACAATTGTTCGTTTGGAGGCGGCTATGACGACTAAGGAGCGGATCCTGGAGACGGCGCTGGAGCTGTTCTCACAGCGTGGGTACGGCGGGGTGTCGGTACGGGACATTGCGCGGGCGGTGGGCATCCGGGAGAGTTCCATTTATAACCATTTTGAGAACAAACGGGCCGTTTTTGACGGGATCGTGGACTTCTGCGTCCAGCAGTCGGAGCAGTATTTCCGAGGGGCCGCCCTGCCCTTCGGGCCGGGGGATGATGCCTCCGTGTATCGGGGGATCGGCATGGCGCGGCTTCAGGATCTGATCGAGCAGACGTTCCGGTTCTTTTTCGATGATCCGTGGAACGCCCGGTTCCGGCGGCTGCTGCTGGTCAGCCAGTACGCCGAGCCCCGGTGCCGGGACCTCTTCCGCCAGCTGTACCGGGACAAGTGTATTGAAGTGCAGGCGTATATTTTCGCGGCGCTGATGGATACCGGAGAGCTGCGCCGGGAGGACCCGGCGGCGGTGGCGGCGGAGTTTCACGGACCCATGTTCATGTGGATCCTCACCTGCGACAGCTTCGAGGAGGTCCGGCCTCTGGTCAGGGAGCATGTGGAACAGTTTTGGAAAAATTATGGATGGGGGCCCAAGGCATGAATGTATGCGTTGTATACGGCACCGAGCGGAAGGGCTGCACCTGGCATATCGCTCAGGAGGTCCTCTCCCGCCTCCCGGAGGCGGAGGTCATAGAGTTCTTCCTGCCCCGGGATTGTCCGGACAGCTGCGTCTCCTGCTTCCGGTGCTTCAATGAGGAAAACCGCTGCTATTGCAGTCAGGGGGCGCGGAGGATCCTGGACGCCATGCTGAGGGCGGACGTCATCCTGCTTACTTCTCCGGTGTACGCCCTGCACGTCAGCGGGCAGATGAAGACCTTTCTGGACCACTACTGCGGCATGTGGATGGTTCACAAGCCCAACGGCGCGATGTTCGGCAAGCAGGGCTTGGTCATCGCCTCCGCCGCAGGTCCGGTGTACCACGCCGCCCTGCGGGAAATGAAGGACAGTCTGGACTTCTGGGGCGTGGCCCGTACATATAAGCTGGGTTTTGCGCTGATGGAAATCAGCTGGGACCGCCTGTCACCTGCGCTGAAGCAGAAAATCGCCCGGCAGGCGGAACGGACCGCGGCAAAGCTGCGCCAAGGCGTCAATGGGCCGGGGCTGAAGGCAAGGATGCTGTTTTATGGTATCCGGCTGGCGCAGAAATACGTATGGAAGGATTCTCCGGACGGAAAGTGGTGGCGGGACCACGGATGGCTGGGGAAGGAACGGCCATGGAAATGACGTTTGGTTTTGATAAGAAGCGGCCGCAGGGCGGCAGAGAAATAGTGGGAGGTTATTATGAAGGTACTCATCCTGTATTCCAGCAAGACCGGTTTTTCACAGCGCTATGCCCAATGGCTTGGCGAAGCGCTGCACTGTCAGGCAGTCCCGTTTAAGGAGAGAAAAAGGGTGGATATGAGCGGCTATGAAGGGATCGTCCTCTTTGGCGGACTCTACGCCGGGCAGATGTCCGGCCTGAAATGGCTGAAAAAGCAGCTCCCCGCCCTTGCGGGCAAGCGGATCGCCGCCGTGGCGGTGGGCTGCGCCCCCATGGAGACCCCCGATCTGCCGGAGAGCATGGAAAAGCTCTTCGGCGGGAACCCGGAGATCAAGGGGTTCTACTGTCAGGGAGGCCTGGATTACGAACACATGAGCGCGGTGGACCGGGCCATGATGGCCGCCCTGCGGGCGGCGCTGAAGGCGCGGCCGGATCAGGCGGATATGCTGGAGGGTATCTCCAGGTCCTTCGACGGGAGCAGGCGGGAGTATCTGGAGCCGGTGGTCCAATGGGCCGGGAGGCTATAAAAAACAGAAAACACAAAAAGTTGACATTTTCCCCCCTCCTGAGTATAATGGGTTCCGCGTGAATGCCAACAGACGGAGAGGTGAATGCCATGCTGAAGGAATATATGTCGAAGCTCCCTTTCCTGCAGGGCTCCCAGAACAGACGGAGCCGCCCGAAGCCTCCGGAGCGTCCCCCACAACCAGAGGAAGACCTCTGGCCGGAGGGAGACCCCTTTGCCGCAGCGGAGCCGCCGGCGGAAGAACCGCCCGAGGCTCCATCCGACAGCTCCGGCGGCAGCCGTCCCGAAGAGCTTTTTGCCGCCGGACGGGATGCCTACCGGGCTGGAGACTATCCGGCGGCTCTGGAGAGCTTTTTGCAGGCGGCGGAGCTGGGGCACGCCGAGTCCCAATTCCTGTGCGGCCAGATGTACCGCCGGGGAGTGGGCGCGGAGGCCAGCGACAAGACGGCCCTGAGCTGGTATAAAAAGGCCGCCGGGCAGGGACACATCGGGGGGCAGATGGCCTGCGGCTCCATCTATGAGGAGGGCCGGGGGACGGCTATCGATCTCAAGCGGGCCCTGAACTGGTATGAGCGGGCCGCTAAGCAGGGGTGCGTGGACGCGCAGCTGAAATGCGGATACATGTACCACGGGGGGCGGGCGGAGACCCGCAATCCCAAAAAGGCCCGCCGCTGGCTGGAAGCTGCGGCGGAAAACGGAAACGAGGAAGCCAGGAAGTTTCTGGAGGAACGATTTTAGAACCGAAAAAACCGGACCGCCGGGCGCGCAATGCGTCCGGCGGTCCGGTTCTTTAGCTTTGCTGGCTATAGCGGGAGAGGTCTCCGGCAAACAGGGAATCCGCCTCCTCCGGTGTGTCCCAGGCGGTGAGCCAGCTGTAATAGCCCGCCATGCAGTGAGAGGAAACCATGCCCTCCGACTCCTGCTGGAGCAGCGGCGTCAGCTCCGCGGACAGCGCTATCGCCCGCCGTCCCAGAAGCAGGGCCGCCAGACTGTTGCTGTGGATCAGCTCCGCAAGGCCCTCCAAATTTCCTCCCAGCAGCGCGGACAGCATCGCCAGGCTAGCCCCGGAGGCGTCGGGGGCCAGCTGCCGGATGGCGGCGGTCATCTGGTCCACCGCCGAAGGGTTTTGGTAGACGGCATAGGGCTGGCCGGTCAGGGCGGTATAACGCCGGTCCATCTTTTCAAAGGCGGCATCGTAGGCGTCCCCCCAGCGCTCCCGGGTGGGCAGGTGGAGATCGGCGCCGTAGCGGCCGCAGCCCCAGTCGGACAGCGGCACCTGCGTCACCAGGTCCTCCCTGCTGACGATATTGAAGATATTCTCATACCCCTCTGCGGCCGCCTGGAAGGACACCGCCGGGGAAGCAAAGGTGTAGGCGTATACGCCCTCCCGGCCTCCGGCGGTGAGGCTGGCGGCGGTCAGGTTGGCTACCGCTCCTCCCCTGCTGTGGCCGGTAATCAGGAAGCGCGCCGCCTCCAGCTCCCTGCCGCCAATGCCCGCACTGCTGAAATATTTCTCCAGGTTTTCCAGCAGCTCGTCCCGGGCCTTGGCAAAGCCCGCGTGGTCGGCGCCGGAGCCCATATTGAGGTTGCCGGCCCACTCCATATAGTCCCCCGTCCCCCGGATCACCACTGCCGTCAGCCAGACAGAGCCGCCATCCGCAGCGGGAACCTTCTTCCGGGCGAAGACATAGGCCGCCGCGCGGCCCGCTTTTTCCGCCGAGAGATGGTAGTTATAAGCCTGCACGCCGGTGAAGCCCAGATCCGTAAGGGCCTCCTGCACGCCGGTGTCCCCGCCGCCCAGGTAGGCCGCGCCGCTCAGGGCCATGGAGGCTACCGCCAGCTGGTGAAGGTAGGTCTTGCTGTCCCGGGAAAACCAGGCGTCGTTCCACGGGAAGGTCACTTCCGCCGTTCCGGAGACGCCGGTGCTGATCTGGGCGGAGGCCGTTTTCTCTCCCCCAGACGCCAGGGCCGCCGGGGACAGCAGGGCGGCCGCTGCGGCGCACAGAAGCAGGGCGGCAAGAAAGCAGCAGAGCCTTGTGCAATGGTTTTTATAGATGCCTGTCAAAAGATGTCCTCCTTTTTGCCGAGATTTTTCTTTGGCAGTAGTATACCGCATTTATCCGTGGAATACAACTTCTTTTGTCCCGGTTTCCTGCCGGCTCTTCGGGACGGCGGGGGAAAAGTCAGCCCCGCCCTTGCTTTTTGCAGGTGGGGATGCTACAATAGCCAAGAAGAAATTTTTCCCAGCGGAGCGGCGCGGGCCGTCCCGCTGGAACAGAGGGGGCGGCATGGTGGAAAAATCAGCGGAGCAAAAGCAGGCCGGGGAACGCCGTTCCCTGGTCCGCCTCGTATGCCGCCCCCTGGCCGCCGGGATGCTGGCGGTGTGCGCCCTCCTCACCGTCCTGGCCGCCGCCGCGGCCTATCCCGCCGCCCGGGAGGCCGGGGCGCTGTGGCTGCTGTTCCTTCTGGCGGCGCTGGCCCTCGGGGTGTCCGCCGGGGCGGTCGTGCTGCTGCTGGGGTATGTCTCCCGCCAATACCTGATCCCCCTCTCCGACGCCGCCGCAGCCGCCGCCCTGGCTGCCGCCGGGGATATGACGGGTTCCGTGAGCGCCATCCGGCCCACCTCTCCTGAGGCGGCCTCCCTGCTGGAGGCCGTAAAGGATCTGGAATCCAGGAGTACGGCCTGCCTCACGGAGCTGGAGGCTGCCCTGAAACGGCTGGCCTCCGGGGACCTCGCCACCCGGATGAACTGCCGGCGCACGGCGGAATGCCGCGGCGTCTGCGCCGCCGTGGACGGCACGGCGGAAAAGCTCCGGGGCGCCGTCGGCACCGTCCGCACCGCCCTGGAACAGCTAGCCGCCGCTCTGGACGCCCTGGAGGAGGACGCCGGGAGCCTGGAGGCAGACGCCGGCGAGCGGCGTCAGGCCGGGGAGAGCCTCCTGCGAACCCTGGAGCGCATGGCCGGACAGCTGCGCCGCCAGGCCGGACAGGCGGAGGACGTCAGATGCGCGGCGGAGTCGCTGGGTTCTCTTCTGGATGAGTGCGGCCGCCGGCAGGAAGCGCTGTCTCAGGCGGTGGAGCGGATCGGCGAATGTTCCGCCGAGGCGGGGCAGATCGTGAAAGCCATGGAGGCCGCCTCTTTCCAGTGCAGTGTTTTGGCCCGCACCGCCTACGTGGAGGCCGCAGGGGCCGGGGTAAACGGCAAGGGGTTTGCCGTTGTGGCCAGCGAACTGCGGATGCTGGCCTCCCGCAGCGCCCAGTCCGCACAGGACGCCGCCGCCTTTATGGAGGAGATGAACCGGACAGTCCGGGAGAGCGCCTCCCTGGCCGCCGCCGCTTCCCGGGAGGTGCGCGGCCTGACGGCGGCAGGAGAGTCCATCCGCCGCCAAGCTGCCGGAGCCGCACTTGAGGCCGGACAGACAGAGGACATGAAGAAATCCCTCCGGCAGGCCGCCAGCCTGGGCGGCTCCGCAGAGGCAGGTCTGGACCGGTCCGGCCGGGTTGCCCGGACCGCCCGGCTGCTCAAAAGCCGGGTCAGCAGACTCAGGGACGCGCTGGGTGTATTCCGCCTGCGCTGAACAATCAATTGCGCAGCGCAGGCACGCGTCCGGCGGGTATTCTCCCGCCGGTCCCGCGCCGGCGTGATTTTTTTGCCACATTTTGTATGAATACCTCCGCAGGAAGGGGAAAAACTACCCTTTGTAAGCCGGCACGGCGGGCTTTCCCAACAAAAAAGGAGGTAACAGATATGGTTTTGGATCGGATTGCGCTGCTCCTGGTGGTGGTTGGCGCACTGAACTGGGGCATCATCGGCCTGTTCGGCCTGGACCTGGTGGCCTTTGTCTTTGGCGGACAGATGGCGGTGATTTCCCGGGTAATCTATGCCCTGGTTGGCCTGGGCGGCCTGTGGTGCGTCTCCCTGCTGTTTCGGGAGCGGGTCCCCAGCGAAGCGGCGGTTTAAGTGCCTGTATTCCCAGGCGCTGCGCACTGTCCGGCCGGGGCCTTTACCACCCGGACCGCATTCCGCGCCTATGAATACGGTTCTGAGAGCCGCTTCCTTTCCTGCGCAAAAATTCCCGCCGGCGTGTCCGGGACGCGGGCGGAATTTTTGATATAGAGTGGCCGGAAAAAGCGGGGCGGAAGCCCCGCTTTTTCCGGCTGCAGCCTGCCGCCGGACGGCGGACAGAGCCGCCTTTGCGGGCCGTTCTCCCCCGAACCGGCAGTTTCCTGCCTGCGGCATCCATCTTTTTTCAAAAAGGACAAAATTTTTCTTGCTTTTTTCCTCCCTCTGTGGTATTCTATCATGGCAATAAAGGGCGGTCCTCTGACAAGGCGGCACCGGTCATTTCCGGCAGAACCGGCAATGACGGTCCCCGGGTGTGGGCGATATGCGCCCGCCCTGCAAAATTTGTTTATGAACGCCTATAAATTAGGAGGAAATATCCATGGATCTCATCAAAGAACTGACCAAATCCCAGATCAAGGAAATGCCCGCCGTCGAAGTCGGCGACACCGTCAAGGTACATGTGAAGGTCAAGGAAGGCGCCCGCGAGCGCATCCAGGTCTACGAGGGCATCGTGATCGCCAAGAAGCACGGCGGCATCGAGGAGACCATCACCGTCCGCCGCATGTCCTACGGCATCGGCGTGGAGAAGGTGTTCCCCCTCCACTCCCCCACCATCGAGAAGATCGAGGTGGTGCGCCACGGCGTAGTGCGCCGGGCCAAGCTGTACTACCTGCGCGACCGCGTGGGCAAGGCCGCCAAGGTCCGCGAGAAGCTCTGATAACGCGAAAAAGGTCCGGCAGGGAAGTTCCCTGCCGGGCTTTTTTGCTTTGGGGGGCTTTTTCAGAATCTGTGGCAGCAGGAAAGGCTGAGCCCCGGCGCGGCGGCGGGACGCACCTACCTAGGCCGTCCGGCGCAGCAAGCGTACACCGTAAATTCCGCTTCCCTGCTGTCCGTCACCTCTGAGGACAATCCCAGCAGCTCGTCCATCGCCGCCTGATCGTAGGCCGCCAAGGCGCAGCAGCCCAGGCCCAGCTCTTCGCAGGCCAGATATACGTTCTGGCAGGAGTGGCCCGCGTCCAGAAGGATGTCCTTGTGTCCGTGGCTGTCGTAGCGCCACTCGCTGCGGTAGGGCACCGCCGTCCACACCAGGCACACCGGCGCGTGCCCCGCAAACTCCTGGCCCGCCAGGGCGCAGGTCAGCTGGTCCGCCTGATTGGCCCGGCATCCCAGCCGCTCCAGCTTGTCCTCCAGGGCGAGGTAGTGGTAGGCACCCGGCGCCAGTCCCGCCACGTTGTTGACAAAAGCGTACAGCTCCAGTGGGTGCCGCGCGCCGCCGGAGGGCGCGGTGCGCAGAGTCCGGTACTGATTCACCGCCTTCACTCCCTGAGCCGCCCACAGCAGGAAGGACAGCTCCTCCAGCGTCAGGGGCCCGCCGCCGTAGCTGCGCAAGCTGTATCGATTTTCCAGCATGGCTCCCAGGGGGGACACGTCCCGCTCCGGCAGTTCGATGATCTCCCCGCCCCGGCGCACCTCCATCGGGGGCATGGGCAGGCGCTCCTGCTGGTCGGTGGGGTGGACGTCCTTCTCATCCGCTTCCCGGTAGCCCTTCAAAAATTCCCGCAGGGCGGCGGTGTCTTTATGCCGCATGTGTTTTCCTCCTTATCGGTTGCTGCGGCTATTATAGCATACGTCCCGGTATTTTTCACCCTCCCGGTGAAAAATTTTGCCCCGCTTTCGGAAAGCGGGGCAATGCTCATATCGTCAGCGCGGCTGAAAAAGCCCGTTGGCGCGCCGCCTGTGAAGCCTTCAGCGGAAGCCGCCGCGTTCAAAAGCCGTTTTTTCCTTTTCAAAGCCTGATTAATATCTCAACGAGTGCGGATTGGCGAGTGGATTTTTTGTCCAGCGAGGCAAAAAGCCGCAGCAATCCTGACGGATTGTAAGGGTTTTTAACGAAGTCTGGGCGGAAAATCCGCCGTCAAGACGTGCGCGGGGAGATATTAAACAGGCTCTCAGCCCCTCCGGCTATAAATAGGGCCGCAGGTCGGCGGTCAGCTGCTCCTCCAGACGGATCAGCCGCCGGGCGATGCTCCTGGAAGTCTCATCCGCCGCCTGGTACTGGTTGAGATACCGGTACAGGGACTTTACTCCCATACCGCAGCCGTCCGTAATCAGACCGGCCGCCGTCCGGTCCGAGTCCTCCAGGCTCATCTTCCAGTTGGTCTTGAGCCATGACATGCCCTTGGCGGCGGCGGGAGGCTCCTTTCCCTCGTCATGGTACTTTTCCAGCAGCCCTTCCAGCTCCTTCTCCAGCGCCTCGTGGGCCTTTTTGCAGCGGTCCAGGCACCGCCGGAAGTCCTCGCCGCGCACATGCTCCAGCACCCCGCCGATGGACGCCGCCCCCATTTTGACTCCGGCATCGCACTCCCGCAGCAGCCTGATGGTATCCGGTTCGATCATTCTCTGAATCCTCCCCTTTTTTTCATGGCGGTAGTGTGTCCAATTCCCAGCGAAACATCCATAATTCTGTCCTGTTCCAGCTCTTGACAAAGGTGGTATAATTGTATCGCTGTATATGTGCCCGCCGGGCGCATGGGTAAACTACCGAAAGAAGGAATGCTGAATGAAACAACACAAAAAGGGTCTGGCGTTGTGGCTTGCGGCGATCCTGCTCCTGCTGGCCGGAGCGCTGCTCACCGGGTCGCCGGGCCGCACGGAAACCGTACAGGAGGCCATGCGGGACGCAGTGCTGCACGATGTCAACCGGATCAGCCTGCCGGGCTTTAAGGCCGTCAATCCCGGGATGATCTCCGCGCTTCTCGTTACGGCGGTCCTCCTGCTGGCCGCCGCCCTGATCCGGATTTTTGTCATCCCCAAATTCCGGTACATGCCGGGGAAGTTCCAGATGCTGCTGGAGGAGGCGGTAGGCGTTTTTGACGGCATGGCCAGGGGAAGCAGTCCCCACCGCTCCGGCTTTGTGGGCACATACATCTTCGGCGTGGGGTCTTTTATCTTTGTGGGAACCCTCTTTGAGCTTTTGGGCGCTCAGGCGGTCACTACGCACGGACATGCCGTCACCCTGCCCGCCCCCCTGTCGGACGTCAACGCCGCTATCGCCCTGGGGACGCTCTCCTATCTGGTGATCGTCTCCGGCGGCATCGCCGGGAACGGCGTGAAGGGCATCGGGAAAGCGCTCAAGGAGTTCTCCCTGCCCATCTCCATGAGCTTCCGTCTCTTCGGCGCGCTGCTCAGCGGACTGCTGGTCACGGAGCTGGTGTACTACTATGTCAGTCTGAGCTTCGTGCTTCCCGTGGTGGTGGGGGTCCTGTTCACCCTGCTCCACGCCCTCATCCAAACCTACGTGCTGACTATGCTGACGGCCCTGTACTACGGGGAAGTCTCCGAGCCGGACCACAAGGAGAAGAGGGCAAAGGCCCGCAAATCATAACCGGGAGGCACTCCGGGGGAGTTCCCCTCCCATCATGCACCACATACTATTTTATTTTACTTAGGAGGTTTTCCACCATGAATCATCCGATGAAAAAGCTTTTGACCCTGACCGGCGTCCTGCTGCTGCTTCTGGCCCTGGCCGCGCCGGCTTACGCCGCCGCCCCCGAGGAGGGCCAGAACACCGCCCAGGAGGAGACCGCGGACAACGCCACCGGCCTGAAGGCCATTGCCGCCGGTCTGGCCGTAGGCATCGCTGCCGCCGGCGGCGCCGTGGGCATGGGCCTGGCCACCGCCAAGTCTGCCGAGAGCATCGCCCGCCAGCCGGAGGCCGAGGGAAAAATCCGCACCATGATGATGCTGGGCCTGGTGTTTATTGAAACCGCCATCATTTACGCCCTGCTGGTCGTCATCCTCATTATCTTCGTATTGTAAGGCAGGTGGACGAGATGCCGTTGAATATCGATTGGCAGCAGATTCTGCTGCATTGGATGAATCTGGCCATCCTCACCGGCGGGCTGTACTTCCTGCTCTACAAGCCCGTCAAGCAGTTCATGGCAAAGCGGGAGGAGTATTACCGCTCCCTGGACCAGCAGGCCCAGGAGAAACTGGATCAGGCCCAGCGCCTGCGGGATCAGGCCCAGGAGAAGCTGGACGGCGCCGATGAGGAAATCCGTCAGGCCCGTGCCAAAGCCCAGCAGTCCGTCCAGCAGTCCGCCGAGGAACAGCTGGCCCGGGTTCAGGTCCAGGCCCAGCAGATCCTCACTCACGCCCGGGCGGAGGCGGAGCATGACCGGGAGGAAATCCTGCGCTCCTCCCAGCGTGAGCTGCGCCGCCTGGCTGCCGAGGCCACCAAGCGCCTGGCTCTCCATAAGGACCCTTTTGACCAGTTTTTAGACCTTGCGGAGGAGGAGGCCAGCCATGAGGAGCGCTAGAGGCCGCCTGACGGCGGAGCTGCGCAGCTCCCGGGAACCCTCCCAGGCCCAGCTCCAGCGGTTCGGGGACTTTCTCCAGCGGACCTATCAGCGCAAGGTCCCTCTCCACTGGGAGCAGGATGAGTCCCTGCGCTCCGGCTTCCGCCTCCAGGTAGGGTCCGACGTCTATGATTGGACCCTGGACGGGCGCATCCGTCAGTTTACCGACTATCTCCGCCAGCTCCAGCCCGGTGAGAACGACCTGCTTCCCCTGATGCGCCAGGCCGCGGAGGACTGGTCCCTGGCGGTGATCCCCGAGGAGATCGGCGAGGTGCTGACGGTGGACGGCGAGATCGCCGCCGTCGGCGGACTGGAACACGCCCAGTACGGTGAAATCCTGCTCTTCGCCTCCGGGGTGAAGGGCATGGTCATGGACCTGCGCCGGGGAGAGCTGCGCTGCATCCTCTTCGGCAGCGGCGAGGAGGTCAGCGCCGGGAGCATCGTGCGCCGGACCCTGAAAACCGCCGGAATGCCCGTGGGGGACAGCTTTCTGGGCCGGGTGGTGGACGCTCTGGGCGTACCCATCGACGGCCGTGGCAGCATCCACGCCCAGTCCTACAGGCCCATTGAGGCCCCCGCCCCCGGCATCCTGGAGCGCCAGCCGGTAAACACACCCATGGAGACGGGACTGCTGGCCATCGACTCCATGTTCCCCATCGGCAGAGGCCAGCGGGAGCTGATTATCGGGGACCGGCAGACCGGCAAAACCGCCATCGCCCTGGATACCATCCTCAACCAGAAGGGCAAGGGCGTGATGTGCATCTACGTAGCCATCGGCCAGAAGACCAGCTCCGTGGCCCAGCTGGTTGAGAATCTGAAGCGCCGGGGGGCTATGGAGTACACTGCCGTGGTCAGCGCCTGCGCAGGGGACTCTGCCGCTTTGCAGTATATTGCCCCCTACGCCGGGTGCGCTCTGGCGGAATACTTCATGTACCAGGGGCAGGATGTGCTGATCGTCTACGACGACCTCAGCAAGCACGCCATCGCCTACCGGGCCCTGAGCCTCCTGCTGGAGCGCTCGCCGGGCCGCGAGGCCTACCCCGGAGACGTGTTTTATCTCCACTCCCGGCTTCTGGAACGGGCGGCTCACCTCTCCGACGAGCTGGGAGGCGGGAGCATGACCGCCCTGCCCATCGTGGAGACCCAGGCGGGCGACGTGTCCGCCTACATCCCCACCAACATCATCTCCATCACCGACGGACAGATCTTCCTGGAGAGCGACCTGTTCTTCTCAGGCCAGCGGCCCGCCGTCAACGTGGGCCTCTCTGTATCTCGTGTGGGCGGCGACGCCCAGACCAGGGCCATGAAGTCCGCAGCAGGCACCATCCGCCTGGACCTGGCCCAGTACCGGGAGATGGAGGTCTTTACCCAGTTCTCCAGCGACCTGGACGAATCCGCCAAGCGCCAGCTGGTCTACGGCCAGGGCCTCATGCGCCTGCTGCGCCAGACCCAATACGCCCCCCTGGCTCAGCATCAGCAGGTAATCCTCCTGGTGTGCGTACTCAACCATATCATGCAGGACGTCCCCCTGGAGCAGATGGAGGACTTCCGGACAGGCCTGCTCGCCCATGTGGAGGAGAACGCGCCGGACGTGTGCCGGGGCGTCGATATGGCGGGGCTCTTGTCCCAGTCGGACCGGGAGGAGATCGTGGAGCTGGCGCGGGGCTATCTGGCCCAGTTCTCTCCGGGCGGAAAGCAGGGAGGCTGACATGGCCGGAACAAAGGAGATCAAGGCTCACATCGCCAGCATCCAGGAGACCCGGAAGATTACCAGCGCCATGTATCTCATCGCCTCCACCAAGCTGCGCCGGGCCCGGCAGGAGCTGGACAACACCCGGCCCTATTTCCAGGCTCTTCGGGGAGAGATCCGGCGCATTTTCCGGGCTGCCAGCGACATCGACAGCCCCTACTTCTACCCCGCCGGAGGGGAGACGGCCAAGAGCGGCACCTACGGCTGTCTGGTCATCACCGCCGACAAGGGGCTGGCGGGTTCCTACAACCAGAATGCCATCCGGGAGGCCATGAAGCTGCTGGAGCAGCACCCCAACACCAAGCTGTTCGTGGTGGGCGAGTATGGCCGCCGGTTCTTTTCCCACCGGCACATCCCCATTGAACACAGCTTTCTCTACACCGCTCAGAATCCCACCATGGCCCGGGCACGGGAGATCAGCGCCCTGCTGCTGGACCGGTTCGACCAAGGGGATCTGCAGAAAATTTTTATCGTCTACACCGACATGGCCAGTGCCGTGAGCTTCCAGGCGCGGTCCACCCGCCTGCTGCCCTTCCACCGGACCCACTTCTCCGTGGAAGAGGAGGAGACGGCTGTGACAGAGCCCTTCGAGTTTCTCCCCGACCCCCGGGCCGTGCTGGACAGCATGATGCCCAGCTACGTCTCCGGCTTCATCTACAGCGCCCTGATCGACAGCTTCTGCTGCGAGCAGAACGCCCGCATGGCGGCCATGGACAGCGCCAACCAGAACGCGGAAAAGCTGCTGGGAGAGCTGTCCCTGGAGTTCAACCGGGTCCGCCAGTCGGCCATCACCCAGGAGATCACCGAGATCTCCGCCGGGGCCCGGGCCCAGCGCAATCATGTGAGGAGGTAAGGATTTGGAAAGAGGCATCATCGTACAGATCTCCGGCCCCGTGGTGGACGTGGAGATCCAGGAGGGACCGCTCCCCCGTCTGCGGGAGGAGCTGACGGTGGAAAAGCACGGCGAGATCCGTGTCATGGAGGTGGCGCAGCATGTGGGCCGCAGCATCGTGCGCTGCATCATGCTCTCCCCCAGCGAGGGGCTGGCCAGGGGACTGGCCGTGGACGTGCCCGGACACACCATCGAGGTGCCGGTGGGCCGGGCCACCCTGGGGCGGATGTTCAACGTGCTGGGCCAGCCCATCGACGGCGGCGGCCCCGTGCCCGAGGGCACGCCGGTGCAGAGCATCTACCGCAAGCCCCCCACCTTTGAGGAGCAGAGTCCCGCGGTGGAAATCCTGGAGACAGGCATCAAGGTCATCGACCTGCTGGAGCCCTATCCCAGAGGGGGCAAAATCGGCCTCTTCGGCGGCGCCGGCGTGGGTAAGACCGTGCTGATCCAGGAGCTGATCCACAACGTCGCCATGGAACACGGCGGCTACTCCATCTTCACCGGCGTGGGCGAGCGCTCCCGCGAGGGCAACGACCTGTGGCGGGAGATGCGGGAGAGCGGGGTGTCCGACAAGACGGCCCTGGTCTTCGGCCAGATGAACGAGTCCCCCGGCGTGCGGATGCGGGTGGCCCTGGCGGGGCTCACTATGGCAGAACACTTCCGGGACCGGGAGCATAAGGACGTTCTGCTCTTCATCGACAACATCTTCCGCTTCGTCCAGGCGGGCAGCGAGGTATCCACCCTCCTGGGCCGGATGCCCTCCGCCGTGGGTTATCAGCCCACCCTGGCGGGAGAGATGGGAGAGCTGCAGGAGCGCATCGCCTCCACCCAGTCCGGCTCCGTTACCTCGGTCCAGGCGGTATATGTCCCCGCCGACGATCTGACGGACCCCGCCACCGCCACCACCTTCGCCCACCTGGACGCCACCACCGTCCTCAGCCGGAAGATCTCCGAGCAGGGCATCTATCCGGCGGTGGACCCCCTGGCCTCCACATCCCGCATTCTGGAGCCGGCCGTAGTGGGCGCGGAACACTACCGGGTGGCCCGGAAGGCCCAGGAGATTCTGGAGAAGTACGCCGAACTCCAGGACATCATCGCCATCCTGGGCATGGATGAACTCAGCGGCGAGGACCAAAAGGCCGTGGCCCGGGCCCGGCGCCTCCAGCGCTTTTTCGCCCAGCCTACCCATGTGGCGGAGAAGTTCACCGGCCTGCCAGGGGTCTACGTGCCCCTGAAGGATACCCTGGAGAGCTTCGCCGCCCTGGTGGACGGCGAGCTGGACCAGTACCCCGAGGCGGCTTTCTACAACGTGGGCTCATGGCGGGACGTGGTAGAGAAGGCCCGGAAGCTGGAAGCGGGTGAGCTGTGATGGAACCCTTTCAGGTACACATCCTGGCAGCGGACAAGACCTTTTACGAGGGCCCCTGCGTCAGTCTGACCATCCCCACCAGCGACGGGGAGCTGGGTATCTGGGCCCACCACGCCGCTATGATCGCCGCCGTGCAGCCGGGAACCCTGCGCTACCAGCTCCCGGAGGAGGAGCCGCGGATCGCCGCCATCTCTCCCGGCATGGTGAAGGTGGAAAAGAACGTGGTCCTGGTCCTGGTGGACTCCATCGAGCGCCCGGAGGAGATCGACGCCGCCCGCGCCCGGCGGGAGGCCGATCAGGCCCGGGAGATTATCCTGCAAAAAAAGAGCAGACAGGAATATCAGATTGCCCAGGGCAACCTGGCCCGGGCCCTCAACCGCCTGCGCATCAGTTCCAGAGGCCTGGGATAAGCGAAAAAATCCCCCATACGGGCGTTCAAAGCCCATAAGGGGGATTTTTCTATAGACGGAGCAACTTCCGCTAAGAACTTCACAGGCAGTCCGGCGGTATAGTCGACACACTTGAGAATCGGTAAAAAGGAGACGAGAGAAAATATGGTGTGGCAAGGCGGAGGATGCAGGCGGGCTGTCGCCCGCCAAAGACGACAACGCAGTCCACACCATATTTTAACCGTCGAACTTTACCGATTTTCGTGTGTGTCGACTATACGCGCTGCCCTTCCCGGGGCCTCACCCCTGGGGCCGGACCGCGACGCTCTCCACCGGTACGCTGCCAAACAGCTTCAGCTCCTCGCCGTCCGCCAGCAGGCGGATCTCCTCGACGGAATCGATGGAGTACAGGGAATCCGCAAGGGACCAGAGAATCATCTGCTGGGTCTGCCCGTCCTGGGGCAGCAGCGCCAGGGACGATGCCGGGAGGCTCAAATAGCAGACGCCGCTGTCCACCCGGACATAATTGATGGCGAAGCCCTCGGGGACCGCCCGCAGCAGCTCCCGGCTCTCCGGTCCCTCCAGCAATGCCGCCACCAGGGCCTCCGCCAGGGTCTGCCCCTCGTACAGGGAGAGCATCCGCTTTTCCGCCGCCAGCGCGCCGTCGGCATTGAGAAAATACAGGCTGACCTCCACCGTCTGCAGCACGTCCCCCATGTCGGAGAGCAGCACGTCCCGCTCGTAAAACACCTGCTTGGGCTGCTGGCCCAGGGGACGGCCCTGGGCGGTGACTGTCACCGCCCGGACGCTGTCCAGCGCGGTGAGGGACAGGGTCAGGCAGTAGTCCGCCAGGGCCAGCTCCACCCCGGAGAGGTCCCTGATCTCCCCGCTGAAATCCACATAGGCTGTCCGGTCCCGCAGTTCCAGACCCAGCAGCTCCACACCCTCCGGAAGCGGGCTGTACATGGACTCGTCCCCGGGTCCCGCCATCAGCCGCTCCACCACGGCCTGGGCCTCCGCCAGATCGTCCGCTCCCTCCGGCAGCGCCAGGCTCTCCCAGCGGGCCCCGATGCGGTCCGCGCCCCGGGCCTCCTCCTCCGGCAGCAGGTAGTAGACCAGTACGCCTTCCGTCCCCTGCTCCGGCCCGGCGGGGGCGGAGCAGGCCGTCAGGAGGACCAGGAGGGACGCCAGCAGAGACATCCTCCTCTTGTTCACAGCTCCTCCTCCCCCCTCTCCATGCTGGGCAGGGTCACTATAAACCGCGTGCCGCCGCCCTCCACGTTCTCCGCCCGGATGGCTCCCCCCCGGCGGCTGACGGTGTCGCTGACGATGCTCAGTCCCAGTCCGGTGCCCCCCGCGGCCCGGGAACGGGCCTTGTCCACCCGGTAGAACCGCTTGAAGACATTGGACAGGTCCTCCGCCGGGATGCCGATGCCGTTATCCTCCACCGTAAGAATGGTGGACTCCTCCCCGGGCTCCGCCGTGACACGGACGCGGCCTCCAGGCCGGTTATACTTGATGGCATTCTCCGCCAGGTTATAGAGGATCTGGTGCAGCTCCCCCTCGGTGGCCAGCACCACCGCGCCGGTGATGCTCACGATCAGCAGCTCCACCCCCTTCTCCTCCGCAACGGGGCGGAGCATCCGGGCCACCCGCTCCAGCACCGGAGCCACCTCCACCAGTCGGGGAGCCTCCGCCACGCCGCTGTCCAGGCGGGTCAGGCGCAGCAGGTCCTCGGTGATGCGGCTGAGACGCTCCGCCTCGTTGCCGATGTCGCTGACAAACTCCCGGGCGGTGGCGTTGTCCATGTTCTCGTTCTGGAGAATGGAGTCCGTCAGCAGACGGATGGCCGCCAGGGGCGTTTTCAGCTCGTGGGAGGCATCGGAAACAAACTGCCGCCGGGCGCTCTCCGTCTCCTGGAGGCGGTCCACCAGGTCGTTGAACTCCCCGGCAATCTGGGTAAACTCATCGTGGCCGGACAGCACCGCCCGCTGGTTGTAGGCCCCCTCCCGGACACCCCGGATAGCCGCTTGCAGGCTGTTCAGCCGCCGGGTCAGCTGGCGGGCAAACACGGCGCTGAGCATGACCACCAGGGCCGCAATGCCGATGGAGATACTCAGCAGGGTGCTGCTGAGATTCTCCAGCAGAGAGGCCTGCTGGGTATCGTACTCGTAGACGTACACGCCTCCGGTGATCTGGTTGCGGTACAGCACCGGCTGGGCGGCGGAGGAGTGAAACGCCCCCTCCTTGTAGACGCTGTAGGCCTCGCTGTTCCCCCGCAGGGCCTCTACCAGCTCGTTGTAAAAGACATACCGGCCCACCGCGCTGCCTACCTCCCGGGTGTCGTACAGCACCTTCCCGAAGGAGTCGGACACAATGGCCCGGGAGATGCCTGTCATGTCCACGTTGGACAGGGCCTGTCCGACATTCTCCTCCGTCAGCTCGTCCAGTCCGGATACGGCGGCATTCAGCACGGCGGCGCTGCTGAGGAGGCTGCTGCACTTGGACCGGAACACCAGGTCCTGACTGACCAGCAGCGGATAGGTGTTCATCAGCACCATCACCACCAGCAGTATAGCCAGATAACTGGCGCTGATTTTCAGCTGTAAGGAAATCCTACCCCTTAAAATAGTAGCCAACTCCCCACTTGGTCAGAATATATTCCGGCTCCGCCGGACGCCGCTCCAGCTTCTCCCGCAGGCGGCGGATATGGACGTCCACCGTCCGGTAGTCCCCGGTGTAGCTGTAGCCCCACACTACGTTCATCAGGTTCTCCCGGCTGTAGACCCGCCGGGGATTCTTCATGAGCAGCTCAATGAGGTCGTACTCCTTGGCGGTCAGCTCCACCACCTCTCCGTCCCGGATGGCCACCCGCTGCTCCGTGTCCAGAGTCAGGTCCCCCACGGTAATGGGGCTCTTCCCCTGGGCTGCGCTGCCGGTGGCCCGGCGGAGCATGGCCCGGATGCGGGCTTTCAGCTCCAGAATGTTGAAGGGCTTTGTGATGTAGTCGTCCGCTCCGCACTCGAAGCCGATGATCTTGTCCGTATCCTCGCTGCGGGCGGTAAGCATGATGATGGGAACGTTGGAGAATTCCCGGATGCGCATACAGGCCCCCAGGCCGTCGATCTCCGGCATCATCAGGTCCAGTATAATCAGATCAAAGCCCCCCGTGCGGGCAAGCTCCACTGCCGCCGTACCGTCGTAGGCGCACTCCACCTGGTAGCCCTCGTTCTCCAAGTTGAATTTTATCCCTTTCACCAGCAGGCGTTCATCGTCTACCACCAGTATTTTCATAGGCACTCTTTTTTGCTCCTCCAATTGCTGCGTATATTCTCTCGCGTCCTTCGGGCGCGATGGCAGGTTGTTTCTCGTTGACAGCCCGTGGGCTTTCGAACAGAAGCAGGAAGCGGCGCGGCCCGCAGGGCCGCAAAATAAAGTTGAATTTCTCGCAATGCTCTGCTATACTATAAAAAAGCCCTGGAAAGCGGGGCTCCCCCCTTCCATTTACCAGTATACCATATTCTTGGAGAGAATGATATGAAAATTCGCCGTTTCTGCGCTCTTTTTTTTGCCATGTTCCTGCTCCTCTCCCTCCCCGCTCCCGCCCTGGCCGCCGACGCGCCCCAGGAGCCTCCCCAGGAGCAGGGCGAAACGCCGGTCGAGTCCCAGGAACCCGAGCCCCCTGAGCCGGAAGAACCTGCCGGATTCCACGTAGCGGCCAAGGCCGCCCTGCTCATCGACCCGGAGACCGAGGAGATTCTCTATGAGCAGAACATCCACGACCGCCTCTACCCCGCCAGCGTCACCAAAATCATGACCTGCCTGCTGGTGCTGGAGGCTATTGACGACGGCAGACTCTCCAAAAGCCAGGTCCTCACCGCCAGCGAGACCGCCATCTCCGAGGTTCCCCCGGACGGCAGCAACGTGGGCATCAAGGTGGGCGAGGAGCTGACCGTGGAGGAGCTGCTCTATTGCATCATGCTCTCCTCCGCCAACGAGGGGTGCAACATGCTGGCGGAAGCCATTGACGGGTCCATCTCCGCTTTCGTGGCCCGCATGAATCAGAAGGCCCGGGATCTGGGGTGCGAGGATACCAATTTCTGCAACACCAACGGCCTGCCCGATGTCGGCCACTACACAACCGCCTGGGACCTCTACCTCATCACCAAGGAGGCCCGCACCTACCCCGACTTCATGCCTTTGGTGGACACCATCTATCATCAGGTCCCCGCCACCAACATGGCCGAGCCCCGGGAACTCTACACTACCAACTACCTCATCTCCAGCTACAAGACCAACTACTACATCTATCAAGGCGCTCACGGCATCAAGACCGGCTCCACCAGTGCGGCGGGCTACTGTCTGGTCTCCTCCGCTGACCGGGACGACCGCAGCCTGCTCACCGTGGTGCTGGGCGCGGACCGGGTGGTAACCCCTGAGATCACCCTGACCTACAGCTTCATCGAGACCTCCAAGCTCTTTGACCACGGCTTCGACGACTTCGACCGGAAGGTCCTCCTGGCCGCCGACGAGCTGGTGGGCGAGGTGGACGTGGAGCTGTCCCAGCAGCAGAACACGGTGAAAGTCCATCCCTCCCAGGAGATCGAGCGGCTGGTCCCCGCAGATCTGGACCCGGTGAAGGACGTGGACCGGATCACCACCTACGAGTCCGAGAGCGTGGAGGCCCCCGTGGTCAAGGGGCAGGTTATGGGAACCATCACCCTCAAGAGCGGCGACACCGTCTATGGCACGGTGGACCTGCTGGCCGACGAGGACGTGGCTGTCTCCCGTCTGCTGGTCTTCCGCCGAGACCTGCTGGACTTCCTCCACAAGCCAACCCTCTGGATCGTTCTGGGGGCCTCCGGCGGCGCCATCATCCTGCTGGTGATCCTCCGGGCTATCTTCAAGTCCAGGCGGCGCAGCAGCTACAGCCGCCGTCAGGCCGCCCGGAGGAGCGGCTCCAACGGATACCGGGGCAGACGGCGGTAAACAGCACAGAAGAGACGCGAAGCGGTTTCCCCGCTCCGCGTCTCTTCTGTTTTTACAGCAGCAGCATCCCCGCTGCCAGCCGGACCAGGGCGCACAGCGCCAGGGACAGGAACGCCGTGCCGTACAGCAGGCGGCAGGCCCGGGGGATGTCCTCCGGCTCCACCTCCCGAAGCGGGTCGCCGATGTAGGGCTTTTTATGGAGCGCGCCGTGATACCAGGCGTCCCCCGCCAGACGCAGGCCCAGCAGGCCCGCGCATACCGACTCTGTCTGAGCGGAGTTGGGGCTGGCGTGGTTGTACCGGTCCCGCCGGAAGATCCTCCAGCCGTTTCTGGCGTCCATCCCCAGCAGTGTCCCCGCGGCAAGCATCAGAAGGCCCGAGAGGCGGGCGGGGAGATAATTCATCACATCGTCCATCTTCGCCGGGACAAAGCCGAAGTCCCGGTAGGGCGGCTCTATGTAGCCCAGCATGGAGTCCATGGTATTCACCGCCTTGTAGAAGAACCCCAGAGGCGCGCCGCCGATGGCCAGGAACACCATGGGAGCAACCACGCCGTCGGAGGTGTTTTCCGCCACCGTCTCCACCGCCGCCCGGGCGATGCCCTGCCGGTCCAGCCGGGCGGTGTCACGGCCCACGATCATGCTCACCGCATGGCGGGCCCCCTCGGTATCCCCGGCGGACAGGGCCCGGCAGACCTTCATGCTCTCTGTCCGCAGGGACTTCGCCGCCAGAATCTGCCAGCACATGACGCTCTCCGCCGCCAGACCCAGCCAGGGGCTGATACTCCGGCACAGCCACAGCAGCAGGGCCGGGATACCGGCGGAGACAGAGACCACCAGCACCCACAGAATTCCCCCTGCCAGACGCTCCCCGTTCCGGGTGGCCGGAAAGAGGCGGCGCAGCAGCTTCTCCAGAGCGGAGATCAGTTTTCCGATGGCGACGACCGGGTGGGGAAAGCTGTGGGGGTCCCCCAGCAGGAGGTCCAGCCCGAAGCCGGAGAGCAGGGCGTACAGCGTCCACATCATACCGCCCCCCTTCGCCGCTGAAGGGTGAAGAGATACACCGGGTTCTGGGCGGTCATCAGGTGATAGGAACCCAGCTCCCGGGCACAGGATACGTTCAGGCAGGTGACATCCGTATCTGTGAAGTGAAATTCCTTTATCAGCCGGTCCATCTCCGCTACCGACTCCAGCGTAACGGCAGTCAGCACCAGACGAGCGTTCGGGTTTTTCTCCAGGACCAGCGCCACGATCTCCCGCAGGCTGCCCGTACTGCCGCCGATGAAGACATGGGTGGGGGCGGGCAGCTCCCGGCAGACCTCCGGAGCCCTGCCGGGCACGATCTCCAGGTTGGAGACGTGGAAGCTCCGGCGGTTCTCCGCCAGAAGCGCCAGGGCGTTCTCGCTTTTCTCTATGGCGTATACCCGGCCCTTCCGGGCCAGCAGAGCCATTTCGATGGACACGGAGCCGGTCCCCGCGCCCACGTCCCAGCACACCGCTTCCGCCGTCAGAGCCAGATGGGACAGGGCGCAGCAGCGCACCTCCCGCTTGGTCATGGGCACCGCCTCCCCCCGCTGGAAGGCATCGTCCGGCAGGCCTGGGGTGAAGGGGCGCGCGTTTTCGTTTTCAATGAGGAGGACGCTGAGGGGGGCAAAGGTCTTCCCTGCCAGCTCCGCCGCCGTGCCGGCGGTAAGGCGCTCCTCCGGGCAGCCCAGCAGCTCTCCGACAGAGACCCGGACCGCGCCCAGCCCTGCCGCCGTCAAGGTGCGGCATAACTCCGCCGCGCCCTCCGGACCACCCACCAGGGCGAACACCCGGCGGTTCCGCGCCACGTCCGGCACGATGTCCACGTCCCGTCCGTGGAGGCTGACGGGGACCACGTCCTCATAGGAGGTCCCCAACCGGGCGCACAGTACCTGCATGGAGCTGAGTCCCGGCAGTAGCCGGGTCTCGCAGTCCTTGAGCAGCGGCAGGAGCCGTCTGGCCCCGCTGAAAAACCCGGTATCGCCGGAGAGGACCACCGCGAAGCGCCGGACCCCCTGCCGCTCCCGGATGCACCGGAGAATGTCGTCGGGGGCCACCGCCTCACATACCGTCTGGCCCGTCTCCCGGGCAGCCTCCAGCATCCGGCGGGCGCCGATGAGGCAATCCGCTTCCCGGATGGCCAGCCGGGCCTCGACAGTCATGCCGCCGGTGCTGCCCGGACCGATGCCCACCAGGGCAACCTGCGGACGGACGTGAAGGCCGAAACGGCGGCACAGCAGACCTGCCGTCTCTTCAAAACCAAGGCCCTCCCGCTGGGCCGGACGGCCAACAACAACCAAAACCGCCCCAGCGTCCCGGGCGGCGGCGGCCTTCTCGCCAAAGCCCCCCGTTCCGCCGGTGTCCTTGGTCACCAGATATTTCGCCGACACGGCTTCCAGGAGGGCGGCGTTCATTTCCCGGGAAAAGGGGCCCTGCATGGCGATGATCCGGTCCGGGCCCAGCCCCGCCGCCCGGCAGGCGGACAGGGACGCCTCCATAGGCAGGACCCGGGCGCAGACCCGCCGGGCGAATCCCGGCAGGGCGGCGTATTTCGCCAGCTCCTTGCTGCCGGTGGTGAGGAGGATGTTCCCCTCCGTCCCCGCCAGCCAGTTCACGGCGGACTCCGTGTCAGGGAAGTACACCGCTCCCTCCGGCGGGGCGTCCGCCTCCCGGAGCAGGCGCAGGTACTCCACTCCCGCCCCGCGGCAGGCCCGGGCGATGTTCTCCGTCACCTCCGCCGCGTAGGGGTGGGTGGCGTCCACCACCAGATCGAAGCGCTCCCGGGCCAGCAGGGCCTCCATCTCCTCCTCTGTCAGGCGGCGGTGGGAAACCGTCAGGCGGTCTCTGGGCGTCAGCAGCGCCTCCCCGTACTCCGTGGCGACGCAGGCGGTGACCTCCACCGGCGCGTCCGCCAGCAGCTCCACCAGCCTGCGGCCCTCCGTGGTCCCGGCGAAGACGCACAGCTTATACATCCCGATACCCCCGGGGCGTCACCAGCTCCCCGCCGGTGACCCGCGTCTGACTGTTTCCAATGAAGGCGGTGCAGAACATGTCCGCCGGGAAGTCCCGCAGCTGGGCCAGGGTCATGATCTCCCGGCCCTCCCCCTCCCGGCCGATGCTCCGGGCCACGCCGCAGGGGCGGCCGCCGGGCAGGGTCTCCAGGAGGATATCGCAGGCTTTTTGCAGATAGTCGGGCCGTCCCCGGCTGGCGGGGTTGTAGAGGACGATGGTCAGGTCCGCTCCCGCCGCCGCCGTCAGCCGGGCCTCGATCTTCTCCCAGGGGGTCAGGCGGTCGCTGAGGCTGATGACCGCGAAGTCGTGGGTCAGGGGCGCGCCCAGCAGCGCCGCGCCGCTGCACGCGGCGGTGAGACCCGGGACAACCTCCACCTCCGGCTCCGCGTCCTCTCCCCGCAGCTGGTAGATCAGGGCCGCCATGCCGTAGATCCCGCTGTCGCCGGAGCAGACCATGGCCACGTCCTTCCCCGTCCGGGCGGCGTCCAGGGCCATACGGCACCGGTCCGCCTCCTTGGTCATGGGGGTGGTGAGAAATTCCTTGTCCGGGTACCGCTCCCGCACCAGGTCCACGTAGACGTGGTAGCCCACGATCACCTGGCATTCCCGTAAAACGCGGTCCGCGCGGACCGTCATGTTGTCATAATTTCCGGGGCCGATACCCACCACTGTCAGTTTACCCATCAAATCGCACCTCGTATATTTCTGCCGCCGCCGCCACGGTCACGCCGTGACCGGCGGTCTTTTGTATCACAAGCCGTCCTCCGCCCAGCGCCGCCGCACGCTCGCAGACGTTGTCCACGCCGGTGGTCCGCCGGACGAAGTCCGAGGGGGTGAAATTCCCCTCCGCCGCCTCCAGCTGGGAGGCCGTATAATATTCCACGGGCCATCCCCGCTCCCGGCAGAAGTCCAGCAGTCCCGGCTCGTCCCGTTTCAGGTCGATGCTCCCCACAGACTTTACGGCGGCGGGGTGGACCTGGTGATCCGCCAGGGTCTCGTCCACCAGCGCGCCCACCGCCTCCGCCGGTGTGCCCCGGCGGCAGCCGATGCCAAGGCGGATCACCGGAGGCACCAGCAGCAGGGTGGTCTTGAAGGGCGTCTGCCGTCTCCAGGAGACGCAGATGCCTACCGGCCCAGCTTCCCCCGGAACGATGCCCGGGGGAAGCGTTCCCCGCACCGGAAAATCGCTCTTCAAGGGCACCGGGCCTTCCAGAATGGCGGCGGACACCGCCTTGGCGGCCTTCATGTCCGAAAGGAACAGTCCACGCTCCGCCGCCCAGGCGTCCACGGAGAATTTTCCGTTGACATCCGTAGCGGTGGTCACTGCGGCAACGGCTCCCAGCTTCTCCGCCAGCTCCAACGCCAGGGCGTTGGCCCCGCCGATATGGCCGGACAGCAGGGGGATCGCGAACCTCGCCAGCTCGTCCACCGACACCACGGCGGGGTCGGTGGTCTTATCGCGGACGTGGGGCGCGATGCCCCGGACGGCAATGCCGCAGGCCCCTACGAAGATCAGCGCGTCCGCCTCCCGGAACACCGGCCCCACGAAGGATGCCAGCGGCGGCGTGATGGGGAGGCTCCCCTCTCCCGACAGGCGCTCCGGGGCGTAGACCGCGCACACATCTCCCGGTCCCGTCAGGGCGGCGCGGATCCGCTCCGCCGTCTCCAGCCCCCGGCGGCTGAAAGCGAAGACCGCCAGCCTCACGAGCTGCTCCCCTTCCGGAACTCCGTAGTGAAGCCCGGATCATACAGCCTGGAGCGCAGATACTCCGTCCCCAGACAGCCCCCCACGATGATAAGGGCCGTCTTGGTCAGGCCGTTGTCTTCCACGGTCTGCGCCAGCGTCTCCACGGTACAACGGTACACCTTCTCCTCCGGCCAGGTGGCCTTATAGACCACCGCCGCCGGGGTCTCCGGGGCGTAGCCCCCTGCCAGCAGGTCCGTTTGCAGCTTCCCCGCCAGGGAGGTGCTGAGGAACAGCACCATCGTCGCCTGATGGGCCGCCAGGGAGCGGATGGATTCCTTCTCCGGCACCGGCGTCCGCCCGGCGGCGCGGGTGATGATGACTGTCTGGCTCACGTCCGGCAGGGTGTACTCCGCCTTCAATGCCGCCGCCGCCCCGCAGAAGGAACTGACGCCGGGGCAGACGTCGTAAGCGATGCCCAGCGCCTCCAGCTGGTCGAACTGCTCCCGCACCGCGCCGTAGATGCTGCTGTCCCCGGTGTGGAGCCGCACGGTGGTCTTCCCCGCCGCCTCCGCGGCCTTCACCACCGCCAGGACCTGCTCCAGCGTCATCTCCGCGCTGTTGTGGATCTCGCAGCCCTCTCTCGTGTATTGCAGCAGCGCCGGGTTCACCAGGCTCCCGGCGTAAATCACCACGTCCGCCTCCCCCAGCAGCCGCGCGCCCCGCACCGTAATGAGGTCCGCCGCGCCGCTGCCAGCGCCTACAAAATATACCATGATTGCCTCCAGATAAATAGGTATACATACTTTTCTTGAAAAAAAGTATCAAAAGAACTTTTATCCGCAGGCTACCGCCTGCTCAATTGGATTCACGACAAATATTGCTTGATATCCCCAACAAATTGATTGCCGCACCGGGCCAGCTCGCCAAGAACTCGGTCTATTCCCGCTTCGGTTTGATACCAATTATCTTTGGTGATGTTATAACAGTGTACGGGGCACACTTTTATATTCACGTTGGGAAAGGCCATTTGGTATAGCATGAGACACCGCCGGGCATGAAACGCCTTGCAGACGATCATCGCTGTTTTGACTGCAACGCCGCGTTCGTCAACGATCTTCCGTGAGAGGAACGCATTATCGCGGGTATGACCGGACTGATCTTCCCGGATAATTGCCGAAGCCGGTACGCCATTTTTCAGGAGTACATCCGTAAAAAATGCACAATCGGATCGATAATCGCCGTTGTATATGTCCGCCTTTGAACGAACTCCCGGCCATTTATCCCGTTTTACGCTGACCCCTCCCGAAGGGATCAGCCACTTTGCATAGCCCCAGTGATACAGCTCGGAAGCATATTCGGGCTGTGCCGGATGAGAGCCGCCGGGCAGGAAAATAACATCGGCTTTTTCCGGCTCGTCAGATACGAATATAAAGTTTCCTATATCGTTGATGATATGATGGTCCATTCGTTTACCTCCCGATTATCCCTTCAAGCAAACAACTTTTCGGAGTAAGGCTTCCGCTCCCGCCGTCCGGCTCAATTCGCCATAGACCTTGGAGAACAGGATCGCCTCGGTCTCCATACTTTCCCCGGCCCTGACCCGAAGGTGAGAGCCCACCCGCTCCGTCAGCCGCGCCAGCGCCGCTTCGCACAGTCCTTCCTCACGAAGTATCCGCAGCGCGTCGTCGCAGGCCACGCACTGCAGTATCTCCTCCACCCGCTCCGTCCGCAGTCCCGCAGCGGCGGCATGGGCGGCGATGATCTCCATCCGGCAGTCCCCGTATTGGGAGTGGGTATTGAACATCCCCCCCGCCAGCTTCACCAGCTTGCCGATATGTCCCACCAGCAGCGCTCCCCGGAAGCCCAGCTCCTGGCAGATGTCCAGCGCGTCGCCGATGAAATTGGAGATCTGCACCGGCAGGGCCGGGTCGATGCCCAGGCCGTCCCGGATGAAGTCCGAGCCGTAATTCCCCGGCGTCAGCAGGACGTATTCCGCCCCGCTCTCCCGCCGCTGGCGCAGCTCCACGCGGATGGTATCCACCAGCGCCTGCTCGCTCATGGGTTCCACGATCCCCGTGGTGCCCAGGATGGAGATGCCTCCCTCGATACCAAGCCGGGGATTGAAGGTCTTCTTTGCCAGCGCCTCCCCCTCCGGTACGGAGATGACTACCTTCAGTCCCTCCCGGCTGTCCGCCAGGACCCGGACCTCCTCTACCGCTTCCAAGATCATCCGCCGGGGCACGCTGTTGATGGCCGCCGCCCCTACCGGCTGGTCCAGCCCCGGCTTGGTCACCCGGCCTACCCCGACGCCGCCGTCGATGGCAACTCCGGGTGCCTCGTGACGGGACACCTCCGCGAAGACCAGCGTCCCCCGGGTCACGTCCGGGTCGTCTCCGCTGTCCTTCTCGATGGCGCAGGACACGGCGTCCGGCCCCATAGATATCTCCTTGACCTCCAGCTCCAGCCGGATGCCCTTGGGCGTTGCCAGTGTCACCCGCTCCATCCGCCGTCCGGTGAGCAGCATGTACGCCGCCGCCTTCGCCGCTGCCGCCGCGCAGGAACCGGTGGTATACCCCAGGCGGAGCTTTTTCCCGCCCTTGACGATGTATTCCTCCATCACCTGTCGATCTGGTAGAGCATGGCGTTGCAGATGGCGGCGGCCACGTTGCTGCCCCCTTTGCGGCCCCGGGCCACGATGTAAGGGACTCCGGCGGTCATGATCCGCTCCTTGCTCTCCACCACGTTGACGAATCCCACCGGTACGCCGATAATCAGCGCGGGCTTCGCCTTTCCGGCGGCAATCAAATCGTGGAGAGCCAGCAGCGCCGTGGGGGCGTTGCCGATAGCGAAGACACAGGGCTTCCCCAGCCCCGCCGCCCGCTCCATGGAGACCGCCGCCCGGGTAACGCCCCGGTCCCTGGCCTCCTCCGCCACGTCCTGATCGGACATGAAGCAGTGGACCTGGCCCCCCAGCCGGGCCAGCACGGTCTTATTGATCCCCGCCCGGGCCATCTGGGTATCTGTCACAATATCGCAGCCGCCCCGTAAAGCCTCGATGCCCCCGGTCACGGCGTGTTCTGAAAAACAGAGATTGTCCGCATAGTCAAAATCCGCGGTGGTGTGGATCACCCGCTTGACGACCAGCTCGTTCTCCGGGTCCAGGACCCGGCCTTCCAGCAGCCCGGTGATGATCTCGAAGCTGCGTTTCTCAATATCCATGGGCTTCATCGTTTCCAGCATGACGTTTCTTCTCCCTTATACAGGCTTGATAAAAATGTTCCCCAAAGGCCGGGTTGGCGTAAAAATGGAAATGGGGATACCCGGCGTACAGCCGGTCCGTGGCAAAGACGCAGTCCCAGCGCCGCCCGTTCAGCTTTCCGGCGGTGAAATCCCCTCCGGGGTCCCCGGCGTCCCAGTGGTGGAACTCGTGGGCAGGGATCTCCTCCCCCGCGCGGCACAGAAGGTTGTCCTTTTTTGCCCGGAGCGTCACATACCCGAACCGGGTCAGCCTGCCGTTGTCCCGGCACTTTCCCGGCAGAAACCCCGCCATGGGCTCCTCCCCGATGGCCTGGGTCAGGTACATGAATCCCCCGCACTCGGCGATGCAGGGCAGTCCCCCCTCCAGCGCCTCCCGGACGGCGGCGCGCATGGACTCGTTCCGGGACAGCTCCCTTGCGTAAAGCTCCGGGTAGCCGCCCCCCAGGTAGAGTCCATGGATATCCTCCGGCAGCGTCCGGTCAGAGAGAGGGCTGAAGGGTACCAGCTCGGCCCCCATCTCCTCCAGCGCCTCCAGGCTGTCCTCATAGTAGAAGCAGAAAGCCCGGTCCCGGGCGACGGCGATCCGCACCGGCTCATGCCGCGGAAGCGCCACCGGCTCGAAAACCAGAGGCGGCGCGCTCTCCGCCAGGGCCAGCAGACCGTCCATGTCGATGGTCTCCTCCGCCTGCCGGGCAAGGATGTGGAGCTTCTCCCGCAGTCCCTCCACCTCGGCGGCGGTGACCAGGCCCAGGTGGCGGCTCTCCAAGGCGCATTCCGGAAGCTCCGGCAGGAATCCCAGGGGCTTTACCCGGCCCCCGAACCGCTCCCGGATGGCCTCCGCCAGTCCCTGGCAGGTCATGGCGGTACACCGGTTGAGGATGACTCCCCGGATGCGGCTGTCCGGCTGGAAATCCAGGAATCCCTGGATCACCGCCAGGATGGACAGCGCCGCGCCCTTCGCCGGTACCACCAGAACAGCGGGAGCCTCCGCCGCCCGGGCGGTCTCCCAGCTGCTGGCAAGGGTGCTGGCCAGACCGGCCCCATCGTAGTAGCCCATAACCCCTTCGATGACTGACACGTCCCGGTCCCGGCTGTTTCGCGCCAGCAGATACCGCAGGGTGTTCTCCCGGAAGAAGAACAAATCCAGATTGCCGCTCTTCGCCCCGATGATCCGGCTGTGGAACATGGGGTCGATATAGTCCGGACCGCATTTGAAGGCCCCCACCCGCAGACCCCTGTCCACCAGAGCCTGAAGGACCGCGCAGGCAACGGTGGTCTTCCCGCACCCGCTGCTGACACCGGTCAGCAGGACACGCGGCGCAGTCTGTTCCATGAGATCGCCCCCTGTTCGTTTTTTCGCTCCTTATTGTACCGGTCCGTGAAAGTTTTGTCAACCTGATCTGGAAACACTTTCGCGAGCCATGTTGACAGAACGAAAAAATACGCTATAATCTCAATAGCTTATTGTAAGAGCCGAAAGGACGGAGCATGATATGCCGCAAATGAATCGGGGTGGAAAATTTATCTTTGGAAGGTCTCTAGTGCGTGAGGACGGCACTGTCCGCCTCCCGGATCAGGCTGTGGAAGAATACGGCCTGACTGCCGGGAGCAGGGTCTATCTCTTTACCGGAAGCAAAAGCACCGGCGGCTTCTGCATTACCCGGAAGGCCCTGCTGGAACCGTCAAAGCTGGGCCATATCCTGCGGGACCTGCCCGGGCTGCGGGATTACACGGCGGAACCCGGCATATTTCTTCCCTATAAAGGCCGGGCCTACTGCTGGACGGACCTCTCCCCCGCTATGGAACTGTATCTGCCATCCTCCGCGCTGGAATTTCTCAGCCTGACCGCCAGAATGCGCCTGCTCGCCATTCGCAGCAGCGACATCGCCTTTACCATGGGCGCTAAAGGCCCGCTGCTGGAGCGGGCGGAGCGGTACGAGGGATATATCCCGGAATTTTGAGACGCCGCCGCTTTGACAGCGGCGGCGGGCTGTGGTATGATAACATCACTCTTTTGACAAAGTCGAGGTCTTTACCATGGAACGCCTGCTTCTCCATATCTGCTGCGCCCCATGCAGCGTCTACTGCATTGATTCCCTGCGGGATGAGGGCATCGAGCCCGCAGGATTCTGGTACAATCCCAACATCCACCCCTATCAGGAGTACAAAGCCCGGAGGGATACGCTGATCGAATACAGCCAGTCCGCCGGCCTGGAGCTGACCGTCCGGGATGACTACGGCCTCCGGGACTTCGTCCAGGCGGTGGCGGGGGACCTTGACCGCCGGTGCGGCCACTGCTACACCTGCCGTCTGGAGGAAACCGCCCGGTATGCCGCCGTCCACGGCTTCACCCACTTCTCCACGACCCTGCTGGTCAGTCCCTACCAGGACCACGAGGGCATCTGCCGGGCGGCGGCGGAGCTGGCGGGGCGGTATGGCGTGGAATTCCTCTACCGGGACTTCCGTCCCGGCTTCCGCCAGGGGCAGGCCAAGGCGAGAGAGTTGGGGCTCTACATGCAGAAATACTGCGGCTGCGTCTTCTCCGAGGAGGAGCGGTACGCCAAGCAGATCGCGCGGGATAAGGAGAAATTTGGATAACAGCAAGGCCAGGGCCCGGAAGAAATCCCGGAGCCCTGGCCGTCGGTTTTCTATTTCCGCTTCCCCCGCAGGCCGTCCAGCAGGCGGTGAAGGGCGTCCGGCTTCTCCGCCAGGGCGGCGGGACAGCGGTGGAGGCTCTCCGCCATAAAGACCTCCTGACTGTTGCAGGGGGAGAGGGTGTTTACCTTCCGGCAGTAGGAGCCGTCCGGCAGCAGGGAGCTGGCTTTCACGTTGTCCTCCAGCTGGGTGCGGAGAATTTTCAGGAGCATCTCCTTTACCTCCGGGTCGTACACCGGGCAGGCAATCTCTACCCGGTGGTCCAGATTCCGGGTCATGAGGTCGGCTGAGGCGATGAACAGGCGGGTATCCCTTCCCCGTCCGAAGCGGTAGATGCGGCTATGCTCCAGATACCGGCCCACGATGCTGGTCACATGGACGTTCTCCGTCCAGGAGGCGATGCCCGGGCGCATACAGCAGATGCCCCGCAGGATGAGCTGCACCTGAACCCCCGCCTGGCTGGCCTCCGCCAGCTTGTCGATGACCTCCCGCTGGGTCATGGCGTTGGCCTTGATGCAGATAAAGCCCTCCGGACCCTTGGCGATCTCTCCGTCGATCAGCTCAAGCAGCCGGGCCTTGATCCCCGCCGGGGCGGTCAGCAGGTGGCGGTAGGTCCCCTCCAGGTTCCCCACCAGCATGTTCTGGAAGAAGGCCGTGCCGTCCCGTCCGATCTCCTCGTTGGCGGTCATGAGGCTCAGGTCCGTGTACTGCTCGTTGGTGTCCTCGTTGTAATTTCCGGTGCCGATCTGGGTGACGTAGCTGAGCCTGTCTCCCTTCCGGAGGGTGATGAGGCAGATCTTGCTGTGGCACTTATAGGCCTCCACTCCGTAGATCACCTTGCACCCCGCCTCCTCCAGCAGCCGGGACCAGGAGATGTTGTTGGCCTCGTCAAACCGGGCCCGCAGCTCCATGAGGACGGTGACCTCCTTGCCGTTCTCTGCCGCCTTGCAGAGGATATGAGCCACCCGGGAGGAGCTGGCCAGACGGTAGATGGTGATCCGGATGGACACCACGTCCGGCCGGGCCGCCGCCTCCTCCAGCAGCTGCAAAAAGGGGTCCACCCCGTCGAAGGGGAAAAACAGCAGCCGGTCCTTCTGCCGGACCTGGTCAATGACGCCGGCGGATCGGTCCAGGTCCTCCGGCCACCGGGGACGATAGGGAGGAAAACTGAGGGGCTCCCCCTTCTCCGGGGGCAGGGCCTTCATGAGATCGAAAACCCAGTGCATATCCAGAGGAGCCTTGTCCACATAGATTTGCCGGTTTTCCAGGCCCGTGCGGCCCTTCAGCAGGCGCATGAACTCCCCGCCCATCTTCCGGGACAGCTCCAGGCGGACAGGGGACTGGCCGGCCCGCTTCTTCAGGAGCTTGCTCATGCGGCTGCGAATGTCCTCTCCGCTCTCCTCCAGCAGCTCCGCGTCCAGGTTCAGATCCGCGTTCCGGGTGACACAGAGAATACAGCTGCTCTCCAGCTTATACTCCCCGAAAAGGGCGGGAGCATAGTGGAGAAGGACGGTTTCCATCCGGATGAACCGCCCCGGGTCTCCGGGCATGGTCAGGATGGCCGGGAGTCCCGCCGGAACCGGCAGGAATCCCAGGGAGGCGGTCCCCTTCCGGCTGCGCATCAGTCCCGCCGCGTACAGGGCCTTGTTGGCCAAATGGGGGAAGGGATGCCGGGCGTCCACGATCTGAGGGGACAGCACCGGCAGGATCTTCGCCTTGTAGCAGGCGGAGACAAACTTCCTCTCCTCCGCCGTCAGCTCCTCCATGGCGAGATCGCAGATTCCTTCCCGGCGCAGCAGGGCGGCCACGTCGGCGTACAGCCGGTCCTTGATTTCAATGAGGCCGGGGATGACGCTGTAGATCTCCGAGAGCTGTCCGGCGGGGGTGAGGCCCGTCTTGTTGTCGGTCTCCTCCGGGGAGACCAGGCTGAGATCGAAGAGGTTTCCCACCCGGACCATGAAGAATTCGTCCAGGTTCCTGGTGAAGATGGAGATGAATTTCAGCCGCTCCAGCAGGGGCACCGACTCGTCCCCCGCCTCCTCCAGCACCCGGCGGTTGAACCGGAGCCAGCTCAGCTCCCGGCTCTGGGTATAGGAGTAATCTCTGTTGGGATGGCTCTGGGACAGGACCGTCATCAGACCACCCTCCCTTCTTTGTTGTGGAAGCATTATACCATCCCCGCACCCCTTTGGCAAGAGGGCGGTATCTGCTTCCACGGAAATCAATTTTCAAACAAAAGAGCCCGAAGGGAGGCGGGATTCAGCAGGCAGTCAAACATAATGTGGGAGAGGGGCCGTTTTGAAACGGTTTTCTGTTTGAAGGTTTTGATAATGGACAGAGCGAATTTTCGCAGGATATTGAGATTTTTCTGAATCGTCTTGTCCTCAACCCGGCAAAAGTCCTCGCCAAAATGGACATCCAGCAGCCAGTGCATGGTCTCTACTGCCCACTCCATCCGGGCATGATGCAGCAGCTCCAGCGCAGTAAGCTTTCGGCTGGAGATATAATAGTGCCATTCGCTGCTTTTTCTGCCCTTTTCCTCAAATTCTGTGTGGATTGCTCCAATGCAGCACAAACCCGCCCACTTTTCCCTGCCGGTGAGCCACATGATATCATCGGTGGTAAACGCTGTCCGGGTCTCCACCCTGCCCCGGTTTTTCTCTTTTTGAACCCTTGTATCCATCGTTTTCTGAAGCGTGGGGTCCTGCACATACTCCGCGATATCTGCTTCCAGGTTCCTCTGGTTGCTTTTTATGCTGAACAGATAATCGCCTTTTCCGCTGATGACTGCTTTTGCCGTCTCTTTTTGACAATTCAGTGCATCAGCCACGATCATACAACCGCTGATATCCAGCTCTTCCAGCAGTTCCTGCACCGCGGGTATCTCATTGCTTTTTCCATCCACGCTTCTGCTTGCCAGGGTGATTCCCAGTTCACATAGCTGCGCGCTCACAATATGAAGCGGACTGTCATAACGCTCCATTTTCCCCGTGGAGCGTATGGTTTTTCCGTCCAGCGACACGCTGATCCCGTTCCGGTCTTCCGGCAGCATTGCTTCCGCCCATTTCATCAGGCATCGGTTTAGCGACTCGGGTTTCACCAGCTTCAGCAGGCATAAAAACCAGTAATAACACGGTATCCTCTCAATTTGTAACTCCTTCCGCAAAAATTCCCGTGTCCGCTCGCTTTCCGCCCATTGGTGCACCTGATTTACATTTCTCAGTCCGCACAGGCTTCCCAGCACCACGATACTGATTATATCTGCTACCTGGTAATAATACCCGTCATATTCTTTGCTTGTCTCTACTTCTTCGAAGTAGTCTCGTATGTTTTTCATCCCTCTATTTTACTACCTGTCTCACTTTTTTGCAAAATTGATTTCCGTGATCTGCTTCGGTGCGGCTGCTTCCACTGTTTTGTGAGCCGTATTTTCCACAGGGCTGCTTGCCAGCGGAAGGAAAATATGGTATAATTTTTGTCCCCCGGCTCCCCGCCGGATATGCGGCCGCCTGAGCGCGGCTGCCAAAATCCACAGGAAAGGCCTGATATCATGCAAAAACACCGCTTTTCTCTCCTCTTGTCCTTGGGAATCCTCCTTCTGCTCTCCGCCTGCGGGGAAAAGGAGCCGTCTTCCCCTCCCGCCGGCATCCAGCCTGAGAACGTTGCCCTGACCGTCTGGGGGGCGGAGGAAGACGAGGCCCTTCTTCAGGAGATCATCGCCTCCTTCCAGGCACGTTACGCCGGGGAGGCCAGCTTCCAGATTACCTTCCAGCCCCAGAGCGAGTCCAACTGCAAGGACGTGCTGCTGGGGGATCTGGAGAACGGAGCGGACGTCTTCGCCTTTGCCGACGATCAGGTGGCCGCCCTGGCTGCCGCCGGCGGGCTGGACCCCGTGGAAAACCCCGAGGCCATCCGGGCGGCCAGCCTCTCCGCAGCGGTGGAGGCCGCCAGTGTAGACGGTACCCTTTACGCCTATCCCCTGACGGCGGACAACGGCTATTTTCTCTATTATAATAAAGCATACTTCTCTCCGGAGGACGTGAAGTCCCTGGACCGGATGCTGGAGGTCGCCACAGAGGCCGGCGGCCTGGTGACAATGGACTGGTCCTCTGCCTGGTATGTCTACGCCTTTTTCGGCAACACCGGCCTGGAGGTCGGCCTGAATGAGGACGGCCTCACCAATTACTGCACCTGGAACAGCACGGAGGGTCCCATCACCGGTGCGGATGTGGCGCGGGCCATGCTGAATACCGCCGCCAGTCCCGGTTTTGCCAGCCGCACGGATACGGAATTTCTGGAGGGCGTCCAGGACGGCAGCATCATCGCTGGAATCAGCGGCGTGTGGAACGCCGTGGCCATTCAGGAGGCCTGGGGGAAAAACGCCGGGGCCGCCCGGCTCCCCACCTACACCTGCCGGAACCAGCAGGTACAGATGGCCTCCTTCTCCGGCTGCAAGCTCATCGGCGTAAACGCCTATTCCCAGCATCCCCAGTGGGCAGCCCGGCTGGCGGAGTGGATCACCAGTGAGGAGAACCAGCGCCTGCGCTTCCAGGCCCGGGGCCAGGGCCCGGCCAACATCCAGGCCGCCAGCTCCCCGGAGGTTCAGGCCTCCCCGGCCATCGCAGCCCTGCTTGCCCAGTCGGAATTCTCCCAGCTCCAGCGGGTCGGCGGCAAATTCTGGGACCCGGTGACGGAATTTGCCACCAGCTGCGCTCAGGGAAACCCCTCCGGTACATCCCTCCAGGCACAGCTGGACCGTATGGTGGAAGCTATCACAGCGCGGTAAACACTCACTTTCAGGAGGGAAGCTATGAAAAGCAAACTTACCTTGCAGCAGCGGCTCATCATCCCCGTTCTTCTGCTGGGACTGATCGCCCTTGTCTCCAACCTGCTGGCGGTCTCCGGCATCAACAGCGTCCACGCCAGCGCCGGGACCATCGTGGATGAGTACATGGCCAGCGAGGCCCAGCTGGCGGATATCCGGCGCTCCCTGATGAACATACACCGTCTGGCGCTGAGCCACATCGTAGCGGCGGACCACGCCACAATGATCGGACTGGTCCAGGAAATCAAGGCGGAGGAGGAGGCCCTGGACGGACTGCTGGCGGATTATGCGCCCTATGTCGCGCAGGAGGACAGCGCTGTATACCAGGGGGTGCTGGCGGACTATGACGCCTTCCGGCACGCCCTGGTGGACCTGGTCAGCGCCAGCGCCGACAGCAAGACCCAAGCGGCCTACGCCATCGCCAACGGGGACGCAGCCTCTACCAGCGCCGCCGCAGAGCAGGGGCTGGATGCCCTCTCCGACTCCGTCAGCGCCCAGGCCGAGGGGGCCAAGGAACGGCTCTTCCGGGTCTACATCTCCTCCCTGGTGACCAGCGCCGCCGCCCTGGCGGCAGGCGTCTTCCTGGTCTGGGGGGCTCTGGGAATCATCCGCAGGCATGTGGCCGTCCCCATCCGGGACGCCATGGGAACCCTTCAGGACAGCTCACAGCGCATCAGCGGCGTGGTGGGAGAGGTCCGCAGGCGCACCCGCACCTCCAGCGCCAGCGCCCGGGAGCTGTCGGGCCTCACCGAGCAGCTCTCCGCCGCGCTGGAGGAGATCGCCGGAAACACCGCCGCCATCACCGCCAGCGCCTCCGGCACCCAGGGGGACGCGGTGAGCATGGCGGAGGAGTGTTCCGCCATCACCGCCTATTCCGTGGAGATGCGGGGCCGGGCGGAGAAGATGGAGGCCTCCGCCCGGGAGGAGATGGAGGCAGTCCGGGCCAGGACGGAGGAGATTATGGCCATGCTCAACCAGGCTATCCAGGAGAGCCAGGCCGTGGACAGGATTGGCGCGCTGACCAAGGATATCCTCTCCATCTCCTCCTCCACGGATCTGATCGCCATCAACGCCTCTATTGAGGCCAGCCGGGCCGGTACGGCGGGAAAGGGCTTTGCGGTCGTGGCTCAGGAAATCCGCCGTCTGGCCGACTCCTGCGCGGACACCGCCAGCCATATCCAGGAGGTGAACGGCGTGGTCACCGGCGCGGTGAACTATCTCGCCGGAAGCGCCCGGGATCTGGCGGATTACCTGGGGCAGGCCGTTCTGACCCAGCTGGAGCGGTCCGTCCAGTCCGGGCAGCAGTACCGCAGTGACGCCGCCTACATCGAGCGCTCCATGGAGGATTTCAACCAGCAGGCGGACCGCCTGCGGACGGCCATGGCGGAAATCGCCTCCTCCATCTCCGCCATCTCCGGAGCGGTGGACGGAGCTGTCAGCGGCGTCACCGCCGCCGCCGGCAGCACGCGCGGTTTGGCGGGAGACATGGCCGGGATCGCCGCCGGAATGGACACGAATCAGGAGATCGTCGGCGAGCTGCAGCGGCAGGTGGATATTTTCGCAAATCTGTAAGAGCCTGTTTAATATCTCAACGTGTGCGGCTTGGTGAGCTGATTTTTTGCCCGGCGAGGCAAAAAGCCGCAGCCATCCTGGCGGATGGCAAGGGTTTTTAACGAAGTCCGGGCGGAAAATCAGCCGCCAAGACGTGCGCGGGAAGATATTAAACAGGCTCTAAGAACTCGTATTTCATAATCGGGGGATGCCGGATGGAGGAGGATTTTTTGACAACCTGGAGGGGCTGCGCAGGCAGTCCCTTTTCTTTTGGGCCGGACGCGCAGGGGGGCGTCCCCTGTGACCAATATCCGCCCTCCGGCCGTCAACAGGCCCCCCTGCCTCCCCTCCGTGGAAGCTGCCCGATAAATCAAAAAAAGCCCGGAAAATAGACTTGATTTTCTTGCCATTTTCATATAGAATGGCCCCTGGGGTTTTCCGGAAACCCCAGTAACAAACAGGGAGGCAATGGTATGCAAAAACGCATTCTGGTGGTAGACGACGACACCATGAATCTTGTAAGGACAAAGATGATCCTGGAGAAGGATTACGAAGTGCTGCTGGCGGACTCGGGCATCAAGGCCCTTGATAAGATCAAGGGCGAGCCGGTGGACCTGGTGCTTCTGGATATTGAGATGCCCAAGCTCAACGGCATCGAGACCTTTGAGCGCATGAAGGAGTTCGCCCCCAATATGCCTGTGATCTTCCTCACGGCCTCGGGACTGGAGGAAGACGTGCGCACCGCTATCCGGCTGGGCGCGGTGAACTACCTGATGAAGCCCTTCCAGCCCCAGGAGCTGATGAAGCGGATCGCCCAGGAGTTCGAGAAGCAATGAGGGCGGAGGAGCAGACAACCAGGCACCTGCTGCTGGCGGTCATCACCACTGCGTTCAGCGGGACTTTGTGTCTGATCGTCCTGATGATGTCATGGGAGCTGTGGATGATCCCGCTGATGACTGTGGGATGCTTCAGTATCTGGCTCCTGCATATCGCGCGGCTTGGCTCGGACACCCTCTATGAGAATCTGTGCGTTGGCCTGATGCTGGTGGAGTTCTTTTTCTTCACCAGCCATGAAGCCATCCTTTTTGATATTCCCGCCGTGGCCTGCGTTCTGATCCTCGCGCTGTTCATGCTGAACAAAAAATGGATTCTGTATGGAATAGAGTCCCTGTATTTGCTTGCTCTGCTGTATCACGCCCTGATCCTCGGCACCCTTTCACGGGACCTGGAGCTGCAGGAGATATTCCGTCTGGGACTTGGCGCCGTTGTGATCTTTGGCAGCGCAGCCCTTGCAAGATACTGGATCAACCGGCGGACCGCCCAGCGGAAATGGTACGAAAATATCTTTGCTGAGCTGGAGACGGCGGGAAAGCAGAACGCCGTCTTTCTCTCCAACGTGTCCCACGAGCTGCGCACCCCCATCAATATGGTCATCGGCATCAGCGACGTGGCTTTAGGGAAGGATCTCTCCCCGGATATCCGCTCCGATATGACCTCCATCAAGCTGGCGGGCAAGCGGCTGTCCAACCAGATCAACAACATGATGGACTACACGGAGATCGTGGAGGGCACCCTGAGCCCCGCAAAAAAAGAGTATATGATTACTTCGGTGCTGAACGACGTCATCACCATGACTGCCCTGCAAAGCAACCGGCAGCATCTGGAGCTGGTGTTCGACATCGATCCAAAGATCCCGGCGTCCCTGGTGGGAGATGCGGAGAAGATTTCCCACGTCCTCAAGATTCTGGTGGAAAACTCCATCAAATTTACAGAGGAGGGAGGCGTCAACGTCCGGATCGGATTTCGGCGGGAAAACTACGGCATCAATCTGATCGTCGATATCCGGGACACCGGCATCGGCATGACGGACGACCAGCTCACCCAGATGTACGATGTCTTCTATCAGGCGGACACCGGCACCAGCCGCCTGGCGGGCGGACTGGGGCTGGGGCTTCCCATCGCCCGGGGGCTCCTGACCGCCATGGGGGGCTTCATCCACTTTGAAAGCGTCGGGCAGCAGGGGCTCCACGCACATATCGTCCTCCCCCAGGGCGTTGTGGACGCGCGGCCCTGTATTGTCCTCAACCATGCGGATCAGCTGTGCATTGCCTGCTACTTCAAGCCGGAAAAGTACAGCTGCGACGAGGTCCGGGAATACTATGACGGACTGATCCTGAACCTGGTGGAAGGTCTGGGAGTCAACGGCTACCAGGTTCACAACTTTGAGAACCTCCAAAAGCTCCAGTGCAGCCATGCCTTGACCCATGTGTTCATCGCCCAGGCGGAATACGTGGAAAATCCGGCGTATTACGAGGATCTGGCGGACACTCTGCGGGTGGTCGTCATCGCGGAGAAGGATTTCTCCCTGCCCGGCGACAGCCGTCTGCTCGTTATCCACAAGCCCTTCTCCGCCCTCTCCGTGGCCAATCTGCTCAACGGGGAGATTGGAGAACGGGGATTTGCCGAGGCCCAGGCCGCTGGGCGCAAGCCCTTTACCTGCGTAGGCGTACGGGCCCTGGCGGTAGACGATGAGGAGATGAACCTGGTGGTGGCCAAGGGGGTCCTGGGAAGCTACGGGATCGAGGTGGACACCTGCCTGAGCGGCCGCGAGGCCATCGCCCGGTGCGGCAGCAGCTCTTACGACATCATCTTCCTGGACCACATGATGCCGGGCTTTGACGGCGTGGAAACCCTGAAGAAAATCCGGGAACTTCACAACGGCATGTATCAGGATCTGCCCGCCATCGCTCTGACCGCCAACACCGTCAGCGGGGCCCGGGAGATGTTTCGCAGTGAGGGCTTCACGGAATTTGTCCCGAAGCCCATCGAGCGCACCGTTCTGGAGCGGGTGCTGCGCAAGGTGCTGCCCAAGAGCTGCATCCAGTATACCGCAAAGTCCGCCAGCGGAGACGTACCGGCCCAGGCCATTGAAAGCCCTCCCCCGGAGGTGGAACCGGAACCCCTCCCTCCCCCGGAGGAACCGGCGGCACCTCCCCCGGCGGCAGCCGGAGAGACGGTCTTTCCTTATGACCGGCTGGCCCAGGCGGGCATCAACGTGGAGCTGGGACTGGGATACTGCGGCGGCGAGGAGAACTTCTACCGGGAGATGCTGCGGATGTTCTGCGCCCAGAGCGGAGAGAAGCAGGCGGAGCTTGCCGCTCTCTACGAGAGCGCCGTGTGGGGAGACTACGCAGTCAAGGCCCACGCGCTGAAAAGTACGTCCCTGACCATCGGCGCCGAGCAGCTCTCCGCTCAGGCCAAGGAGCTGGAGCTGGCGGGAAAGCGTGGGGACGGGGAGTTTATCCAGGCCCGCCACGCGGCGCTTATGCGCGCCTACGAGGAGCTTTGCGGACAAATTGCCGGAATATAGAACTGCCGGCGCTGTATGAAAAAATACCATGTTCTGAGGGGTAGGGGACTTCGTGATAAAAAAATGGCTTGATATCATCACCGATCACAGCATCGGCCTGCGCGAGCGCATGTTCCGCATTGTAACCGGCGTGTGCATGATTGCGATTACATTTACGCTGCCCATGGGCAGGAACCTTTGGAATATTCTGATGCTGGTGACCAGCCTCGCCGCTATGGCGGTGATTGTCAAGGTCAGCATCCGGAAAAAACGTGTCCATACGGGAGCCACAATCATTGCTGTGCTGCTGCTGACGCTGTTTCCTGTCACCTTTTTTTCCGCAGGCGGGTTTTACAGCGGCGTGCCGGAGTGGTTCGTGCTTTGCTTTATCTACGTCTGCATCACCCTGCAGGGACGGCGGCGGGCAGTGTTTTTCGGCCTGTGTACGGTGGAGACTATGCTCTGCTATGGCATTGCCTTCTATTTCCCGGAGATCGCCGTACAGGATTTCCCTCACAACGCCCTGCTGGACTCCGCCTTTTCCATGATTATGGTGGGCCTGCTCACCAGCGTGCTGCTCATGTTCCTCAACCGGATGTACGAGGAGGAAAATGCCCTCACCCAGCGGCAGAAAAAGGAGATCGAGGAGCTGAACCGGGCGGAAAATAACTTCTTCTCCAGCATGAGCCACGAGATCCGCACGCCTATCAACACCATCATCGGCCTCAACGAGATCATCCTGCGGGAGGACATCTCCGACGAGGTGGCGGAAAACGCCCGGAACATCCAGGGGGCCAGTAAGATGCTGCTGTCCCTCATCAACGACATTCTGGACATCTCCAAGATCAAGTCCGGAAAGATGGAGATCGTCAACGTCTCCTATGAAACCGGCGCGCTCTTCTCGGAGATCGTCAACATGATCTGGATCAAGACCAAGGAGAAGGGCCTGGAGTTCAAGCTCCACGTGGATTCCTCCATTCCCAGCATGCTCTGCGGGGATGAGGTGCGCATCAAGCAGATCCTCATCAACCTGCTCAACAACGCGGTGAAGTACACCAGCGAGGGTTCGGTAACCCTCTCCGTCCGGTGTGAGCGTCAGGGAGTAAACCGGGTGCGGGTCTGGTATTCCGTGGAGGACACCGGCTTGGGGGTGAAGAAGGAAAACATCCCTTACATCTTCAACGCTTTCCGGCGGGTGGACGCGGAAAAGAACCGCTATATCGAGGGTACCGGCCTGGGACTGAGCATTGTGCAGCAGCTTGTGGAGCTGATGGGCGGCGAGATCAGCGTGAACAGCGTCTACACCAAGGGCTCCACTTTTATCGTCAGTCTGGAGCAGGACATCATTGACGAAAAGGCGCTGGGAACGTTTACGCTGGCCTCCCGGGCGAGAGCCCACGATGGGGAGCCCTACCGCCAGAGCTTTGAGGCCCCGGACGCGCATATCCTGGTGGTGGACGACAACGATATGAACCTGATGGTGGTGACCAAGCTGCTGCTGGAAACCAAAATCCAGATTGATACCGCCTCCAGCGGCGCGGAGTGCCTGCGGCTGACCCAGAACCACCACTACGACTGCATCCTCATGGACCACATGATGCCGGAAATGGACGGCATTGAGTGCCTCCATGCCCTGCGGGTACAGCCGACAGGCTTGTGCCAGGATGTGCCCGTGATCGCCCTGACCGCCAACGCGGGCAGCGACAACCAGCTTCTCTACCGGAAGGAGGGCTTCAGCGGCTACCTGGCCAAGCCGGTCAGCGGCGCGCTGCTGGAGGCTGCCGTACTGAGCATCCTGCCCAAGGGGCTGGTACGGCTGAACGAGGCGGCCGGACAGGCGGACATTGAAAAGGACATCCTGATCTTTGAGCAGTCCCAGAGGCGCTCCGTCCTGGTTACGACGGACAGCGTATGCGACCTGCCCCCTTCCCTTCTGAAGGAATTCAGCATTGCCGTATGTCCCTACTATGTCTGTACGGATGAGGGCCGCTTTCTGGACGGCCAGGAGATGAATCCCGACGAGCTGCTGATGCACATCGCAGGGGGACGGACGGGCTACTCCCAGCCGCCTGACGTGGAGGATTATGAGCGTTTCTTTGCCGGACAGCTGACGGAGGCCCAGAATGTGATCCATATCACTATGGCCAAACACGTCAGCGACGGCTACCAGAACGCCCTTGAAGCAGCGAAGTCCTTTGAAAACGTCACGGTGATCGACTCCGGACACCTCTCCAGCAGCATGGGACTGACGGTGCTGTGCGCGGCCCATATGGCCGAGCATCACGCCACAAAGGCGGAGATCGTGGAGTATGTGAAACGGATGGAACACTTTATCTCCTCCGCTTTCATCATCAACAGCACCCATATGATGTGCCAGTCCGGGCGGATATCCAAACGGATTCAGGTCCTTTGTGACGCGCTGCTGCTCCATCCGGTTCTTGCGCTGAAAAAGAGCCGGATGGTGGTCCGTCATATGGAGATGGGCAGTTTCAACCACGTGGCGAAAAAATACATCAGGAGAACGCTCCAGGATACCAGGAACATCGACCGGCGGATTCTGTTCATCACCTACTCGGGAATGAACGAGAAAAGGCTGCAGTACATTCAGAATCTGGTGCAGCAATACTGTCCGTTTGAACGGATTTACCTGCAAAAAGCGTCCTCCGCCATTGCCAGCAACTGCGGTCCCGGGTCCTTCGGCCTCTTGTTTCTGAGAAGGGACGACACCGCGGTTCCCTTCTTCCAGACGCCGGAGAGGGATGGGGCGGCGTAGCGCGGCCGGAACGAAGACGGATACATGAATAACCGGCCTCCGGAGAATCTGAGATTCTCCGGAGGCCGGTTATTCATGTTCCTATACCTTTTTTATCCGACTCCGTACATGCCGCTTCATATGTCCGCGATTGCATTACCGCCACTCCACCCTGGCCGGATTTCTGGGAGCGGTGCGGCGGAAGCGCAGATCCGTATGCCCTACGATCAGGCAGCTGTCCAGCTTCCGCTCCTCCGTAATGCCGAAATACGCCCGCAGTTCCGGATCGGTGTCAATTGCCCGGGCGGCAAAGCCGCAGTACAGCGCACCCAGTCCAAGGGCGTGGGCCATCAGCTCTACGTTGGCCAGGGCCAGCCCACCGTCTACAGGGCGCTGGGAGGTAACCACGATCATCTGATTCCCGCCATAGAAGAGGGTGTCCGGTTCCTCCGGATGGGCCAGATAGTTCTCATAGCGGCGCAGCAGCAGCTTCCGGCCCTTTTCCCGGGCGTGACGGGCAAAGGCCTTCCAGATTTTAGGGCGCATGGCCTCAAATTCCTCATCCAGGACGGTGAAGCCTACGGTCTGACTGTTGGTGCTGGTGGGCGCGCAGCGCCCGGCGTCCAGAAGAAGCTCCAGCTCCCGGCGGGACACTTTCTCGCCGGTGAAACGGCGGATGCTCCGGCGGAAGCGCATGGCGTTCAGCAGAATCTCCGGGTCCAGATCGAACCGTGCCGGGTCGTAGGGGACGGGCCTCTCCAGCTCCGGCATGGAAGGGGCTCCCGTGGGGCAGAGGGCTACGCACTGGCCGCAGGCGAAGCACCAGAGCTTGTTGCAGCGGTAAGTGCCGTCCTCGTTTTTGACGATGGCGTGGACAGCGCAGTTGGCGGCGCACTGGCCGCAGCCGTTACAGCGGACGGGATCAATGGTCACCATGTCGTTTCTCCTTTATTCCAGTGAGATATCGAATTTTCCGCAGAAGCTTTTGGAGGTGACGCGCACCCGGAAGGCCTGGAAATCCCGGCATTCCACCTGCTTCTCCAGAACACCGCAGGCGTACCACGTACACAGCGTGGCTTTATTGGGGCCCAGAACCTCTATGCTGGCGCTGCCGGAAAGGACCTCCAGCCGGACAGTGAGGGTGGTATGCTTTGAGAAAACCCGGAAATTCTTGGAGACGGAGCCGCACAGATACCGGTACTCCCCCCAGAAACGGGTGGGCGTACCCGCAGCGAAGCCGGTGTAGGTGCCGCTTTTGACCACCATCAGGCCGAAGTAGTGCAGTGTGCAGAAAAGCAGCCCCATCCCTGCGGCCATCAAGGGCAGAAATTCCCAGTTCTGCATTGGTAATCCCCCCTCAGCAACACTCCACATAAATTTATACTATCCGCACTATAGCACATCCTGTCAGATTCGTCAAGAAAATGCGCAGCATGTGGAAAATCGCGCTGCATCCATAGCTTCCCTGGAACTGCTGGTCAAACAGCAAAACGCAAAAAGAGATCAAGGTTATTTCGATACCCCCTGATGGTTCGCGGGGTATCGGAATAACCTCAATCTCAATTCGAGGATGTTAAAATCGCAGCTTTTTAATTGTTAAAAATTGCTAAGAGTTGCAAAAATGCATCAAAACCCGGTCTCTTAATCGCTTTAGTCCTGCTCCCAGTTGTGCCACACGTTCTGGACATCGTCGTTGTCCTCCAGGAGGTCGATCATCTTGGACATGTTCTTGATCTCCTCCTCGTCGGTGAGCTTGATATAATTCTGAGGCACCATCTCAATGGCGGCCTCAGCAAAGGCGTAGCCCTTAGCCTCCAGAGCAGCGGTGACAGCATTGAAGTCATCCGGCTCCGTGGTAATCTCAAACACATCCCCATCGGCCTCAACGTCCGCCGCACCGCAGTCCAGGGCATCCATCATGACCGTCTCCTCGTCCAGGTCCCCGTCCTCGTTGTCGATGATGATGACGCCCTTGCGGTCGAAGCTCCAGCTGACGCAGCCGGTGGCACCCAGGCCCTTGCCGTATTTGTCCAGCAGATGCCGGACCTCGGGAGCGGTGCGGTTGCGGTTGTCTGTGAGGGCCTCCACAATGACGGCTACGCCGCTGGGACCGTAGCCCTCGTAGACCACCTTCTCAAAGTTATCGGTGCTGCCGGCCCCCAGGGCCTTGTCAATAGTGCGCTTGATGTTGTCGTTGGGCATGTTGGCGGCCTTGGCCTTGGCGATGACGGTGGCCAGGCGGGAGTTGTTGTTGGGATCGCCGCTGCCGCCCTCCTTCACCGCCACGATCATCTCGCGGGCGATCTTGGTGAACGCCTGGGAGCGCTTGGCATCCGCCGCGCCCTTGGTCTTCTGGATATTATGCCATTTGGAATGTCCGGACATATCGTTTGATCTCCTTGCAAATGAAATTTAAGCATTGGTTTCCAAATATAATAACTGACTCATGTATAGAACTCCGCCATGTCCTCCAGCCGGAGACAGGACAGGCGGCGCTGGGGGATGTCTGCATACCCGCATCCGCAATCCAGATCGATGTAGCCTCCCCCGCCGTGGAAGATCCGCATGTGGCCCCCCTCCAGATTCGCCAGGTGCCGGTCCAGCTGCTCCTCATCAAAATCCCAGAGTTCACAGACCGGAGTATGGCCTGCCACGACAATCCTCCCGTCGGGGAAGGGACTGACGGCCTCCGGCCCGGGCCGCTGCCAGACCCGGTCATAGGTATTGTCCGCCGGAAAGCCGTGAACCAGGTGGAACCCTCTGCCTCCGGCCTCCAGGTCCAGATGGTCCGGCAGGGCCCGGAGAAAATCCAGCACCCGCCGTCTCTCCTCCCCGTCCAGCCGGGACAGGGCCTCCCACGTGACCTGTCCGCCGTTGCGCCGCCAGTGGTTCACCGCCCGCTGATCGTCGGGATGGCCGACTGCCTTGAGGCACATCTCCTCGTGGTTGCCCCGGAGCATCACCACGTTGGGACGCTCCATCACATCCAGCAGGATGTCCACGCCGCCAACGCCGCCCCGGTCCACAACGTCCCCCAGAATATAGAGGGTGTCCTCCGCCGAAAAAGCAATCTCTGTCAGCATCCGCAGAAAACGGCCGTATTCGCCGTGAGGGTCGGCTATGACATAGTGCATCCCCGCCCCGGACGGTCTTTCTCCCGGGAAAACGTTACACAGCATACTGGATCACTTCCCGGTGAACGGCGGATTTCTCAACCTGCACCTCAGGGAATTTTTCTCTCAGATACCTGACCACCATGGGACACACCACATCCTCCGTTGGGAAGTGCCCGGCGTCAATCACGGTCAGGCCCAGGACTCCGGCATCTAAAAAATGGTTATATTTCAGGTCTGCCGTCACGAATGCGTCGCATCCCAGCGCCGCGGCCTCCCACAGGAAATCCCCGCAGGCTCCGCCGCCTGCCGCCACCTTCCGGATGGGACGGCCGCCGTCCACATACCGGATACCGTTGGGCCGGAGGGCGTTTCTAACCCGGGCCAGAAAGCCGGGCAGGGCCATCGTCTCCGGGAGGGTCCCGATCCGCGCGATACCTCCCTCTGCCACAGGCGCGGCGTCCTGCAAGCCCAGTGCGGAAGCCAGCGCGTCGTTGACGCCCCCCTGGGCGGCGTCCAGATTGGTGTGCATACACACGGCCCCTGTCCCCGACCGGACCAGCCGGATCAGAAGCCTCCCTGACGGGTCCCGGTCCGTGATGCTCTTCACCGGGTGGAAGATGACGGGATGGTGGGACACGATGAGGTCCGCCCCCATGCGCTCTGCCTCTTCCACCACGGGCTCTGTGATGTCCAGGGCCATCAGCACGCTCCGGACCTCCCGGTCCGCGCTTCCCGCCAGCAGGCCCACATTGTCCCACTCCGCCGCCAGCGCCTTGGGCGCCAGCGCATACAGCGCCGATTCGATGTCATGTACCGTGGGCATCCGCCGCCTCCTTCCATTCTTCCAGCCGGGCGATGACGCCCAGCAGCCGTTCCCGCTTCTCCGCCATGCCGGGGTCCCGGGCTTTCGCCAGACCTGCCGCCGCGCGTCTCAGCCGCAGGAGTCTGTCCGCCAGATAGAGCCCCCATAACGGGTCCCCCTCCAGCCCGATGCCGCCCCAGGCCTGCGCCTCGCCGACAGCGGGCATCTCCCCGCCCCGGACGGTGAGGATGGGGTACAGCACCCCCTTGTCCTGGACCAGCCGCTCGGCGAGAACGTTGAAGCCGCCCTCCGGGAGCCATACGCGCAGAACCTCCGCCTTGCTCATGGGCTGGAGGAGCAGCAGGGGTCCGGCCCGGCTCCAGGGCGCGGCGGCCAGAATTTCCGTAATGGCGTCGCCCCCCATTCCGGCGATAACAGCCACCTCCGCCTCCCCGGGCTCCAGGACAGACAGGCCGTCCCCCAGCCGGAAGTCCAGCTTCTCCGTCACGCCGTACTGCTCCGCGGTACGGCGTGCGTGGTCCAGAGGAAGCGCACTGATATCGGCGGCAACCGCCCGGCGGATGCGTCCCTCCAGCAGCAGGGAGACGGGGACATAGCCGTGGTCCGTCCCGATATCCGCCAGGCATCCGCAGCCCTCCGGAACCAGCCCGGCGATGGCCTCCAGGCGGGGACTCAGCTCCAGTTTCACCGCTGCATCCCTCCCTTCGCTGCGGTCTGGAAAACCCAATGAGGGACTCATAGGATAAGTCTATGAGTCCCTGGCTATTGGTGTCGTTTACTTGTTCGCCTCGGCGTTGACAGCCTCCAGCAGCTTCTCCACATCCACGCCGTGAACGGCGCAGGCCTCGGCCACGGTCTCGCCCCGGCTGCTGGGGCAGCCCAGGCAGTGCATGCCGATGGACAGGAAGATGGGAGCGGTCTGGGGCGCCATATCCAGAATATCGCCGATGATAGTATCTTTTGTGATGGTAACCATGGGAAATACCTCCAAGTTATTTTTCTAAAGGCTTCTGCTCTGTTTCAGCGGAATTAGTATACCCCAATATTCCGATGATTTCAATACCCTTTTCGATTTTGTGCGTCCTCCCGCTCATCCCGCCAGGTACGGGAACGCTTTCTCAGTCCGGCCCGCAGCCAGGCAGCTCTCCCGGAGGGCGGTGGAGAATCTTCTACATTTTTTCCGGCGCATCCACCCCAAGCAGCGCCAGACCGTTTTTCAGTACGCTGCGGGTCTCGTCCGCCAGCTTCAGGCGGGCCTTCAATACTGCGTCCTCCTCGCCCTTGATCCGGCAGACGGTATAGAACCGGTGGAAGCATCCCGCCAGCTCCACCAGATAGCGGTTGATATGGCTGGGGTCGTAGTCCCGGGCCGCCAGCCGAAGCTCCTCGCAGAAGAGGGAGAGCTGCTTGATAAGGGCGGTCTCCGTCTCTCCGGACAGCAGGGCCGCGTCCACGTCCGCCGCAGCGGGAACGGCATATCCCTCGCCGGTCAGATTCCGGATGAGGCTGCAGATCCTGGCATGGGCGTATTCCACATAGTAAATGGGGTTCTCGCTGTCCTCCCGGACAGCCAGACCCAGGTCAAAATCCATCTGGGTGTCCGGCTTGGCGTTGAAGAACCACCGGGCGGCGTCCACCGGCACCTCGTCCAGCAGATCCGTGAGGGAGATGGCCTTGCCGGTGCGCTTGCTCATCCGGACCACCTCGCCGTCCCGGAGGAGCTTCACCAGCTGCATGAGAACGATGTCCAAACGCTCAGAACCGTTGAGCCCCAGTGCGTCCAGCGCGCCCTTCAAACGGGCCACGTGGCCGTGGTGGTCCGCGCCCCAGATGTTGATGACCTTGTCAAAGCCCCGCTTCTCGAACTTGTTGCGGTGATAGGCGATATCGGCGGCGAAGTAGGTGTAGAATCCGTTGGCCCGGCGGAGGACGTCGTCTTTCAGGTCCAGCTTGGCAATGTCCTTATCGCTCTTCCCCGCCTTCCGGAGGTTCTCCTCCAGAATCCGGCTGGTGGCCAGCCACAGAGCCCCCTCCTGCTCATAGGTGTACCCGGCAGCGGTGAGCTTGTCCACCGTCTCCGCCACATATCCGGTATCGTGGAGTTCGGATTCAAAGAACCACTGGTCGTACTCGATCTTATACCGGCGCAGGTCCTCCCGCATCCTGGGGATATTCCGCTCCAGGCCAAACTTCGCCAGGGCGGCGTGGCGCTCCTCCTGAGGAACGTCCTTCAGGCTGTCCCCGTGAGCGTCATAGTAGGCCTGGGCCAGCTCCTTGATATCATCCCCGTGGTAGCCGTCCTCAGGGAACATGACCGCGTCCTCGCCCAGAACGATCTGGAGATACCGGGCTTCCAGAGAGCTGGCAAATTTTTCGATCTGGTTGCCCGCGTCATTAACGTAAAATTCCCGCCAGACCCGAGCCCCGCCGGCCTCCAGCACGGCGGCCAGGGTGTCCCCCAGCACGCCGCCCCGGGCGTTGCCCATGTGCATAGGGCCGGTGGGGTTGGCGGAGACAAACTCCACCATGATCTTTCGGCCCTCCAGAACATCGGAGCGGCCGTAGTCCGCCCCCTCGCTCTCCACGGCGGAGAGGACTCCGGCATACCAGGAGGGATTCAGCCGGAAGTTGAGGAATCCCGCCCCGGCAATCTCCGCAGAGGAAAAATAACTGCCGGTGAGGTCCATGTGTTCCAGGAGGATGCCCGCGATTTCCCGCGGACTCTTGTGCATGGCTTTCGCGGAGGCCAATGCGTAGGTGGTGGTGTAGTCGCCGTTGGCGGTGTCCTTGGGAATCTCCACCCCGGCCCGGACGGAGACGTCCCCAGGGAGCTGCCCGGCGGAAACCGCCGCCTGATAGGCCTTCTGGGTCAGGTCGAGGACCTGGTCCTTGGCGTTCTGGATCATGTTTGTCATCTTTTGTTCTTCCTTTATCATAAAATCTCTGCTTGCAGTTTATGATCGCGGATCCGGCTGCTTTACGGTCATCGCGCGGCTTCTCTCACACGCACCTTGAACCGGTTCTCCCCCGTCACCTGGTGGTTGACGGCAATGGTGAAGGCGATCTCCATCACCCCTCCCCGCTCGGTGAGCCGGTGGGCCAGCTTAGTGGTGGCGATGTCCACCGCCATGGTCCCCCACGGGGTCTCGTAGAAGGAGCTGCTGCGCTCCCCCTGCTTGAATTCCATCCGGGAGACGATCATCCCCGTGCGCTCCAGCACCACCGTATCCCCCCGGACGATGAACCGGGTGGTGGTGCCCTCCATGCCGGTGATCTCCGACTCCTGATAGGTCAGAGTGACCTCCTCGCCCTCGATGGTCATGAGGCCCTCCGTGGCCAACTCCGTCACCTCGGGGGAAACACTGTCATAAGTCTGCTCCCCCCGGACAAATAATATGATCCGTTTTTCCATTACTCTCCATATTGGGAGATGTCCACCTGCTCCACCGCTCCCGCAGCCTCCTCTCCCAGAAACAGCGCCGCCAGGCGCTGAAAATTCACCGCGCGGTCGCTGGTATAGAACCGGGCCGAGCCGGACTTACGGTCCGCCAGGGCATTTTCCGCCGCCAGACGGTCCCGGCAGGCTCTCGCCGCCTCGGCTCCCACATCCACCAGGGAGACCTCCGGTCCCATCACGCTCCCGATAATTTCCGACAGCAGCGGATAGTGGGTGCAGCCCAGCACCAGCGTGTCCACTCCCGCCTCCCGCAGCGGGGCCAGGTACTCCTCCGCCACGGTCTCGATGACGGTGTCGCCGGGGCGGCACCGCCCTTCCTCCACCAGAGGCACGAACAGGGGGCAGGCCAGGGCGTGAACCTCCAGCGCCGGGTCCAGCCGGCGGAAAGCCCGCTCGTAAGCCCCGCTGGCCACGGAGGCCCGGGTGGCCGCCAGTCCGATTTTCCCGGACCGGGTCAGCGCCGCCGCCCGCTCCACGGCAGGCTCCACCACGCCGGTAACGGGTACGGTACTCCCGGCGCGCAGCTCTTCCAGACAGTTGGTGCTGACGGTGCCGCAGGCGATAACCACCGCCTTCAGATCAAAGCTGCTCAAAAACCGCAGATCCTGCCGGGCATACCGCAGCAGGGTCTCCTTGCCGCGGTTGCCGTAGGGGACACGGGCAGTATCTCCAAAGTATATAATATTCTCGGAGGGCATCAGCTGCCGCAGCTGCCGCACCGCCGTCAGCCCTCCCAGTCCGGAATCGAATACGCCTATGGAACGCGAGTCCACACGCCGTCCCTCCTTCCATGCCGCGAAAGACGGAATCCCGCCTTTTGGGGCAGCTTTACTATTGTACTATGATTCGCCGGGGATAACAAGTAAAATTTTGGGCTTTTTGCCCTGTATTTTCTGTGGAATTTTCCGTAGCTTTCTGCTATACTGTGCTTACTTATTCACTTCACCAACGCCGGAAGGAGGTTTCATCATGGATCTGCATCTGACGGGGAAGCAATTCCGCCGCCTGTTGGACCTTGTGTACATAGGCAACTGGGTACTCAATTCCACCCGGGGAGACGACCGCATCCGGGACTACGACCAGGTGGAGAGTCTGGTGTTCTCTTACTGCCTGGATCACGGCATGGCGCCGCTGGTGGAGCTGTACAACGGGGAGATCATCCCCTCCCGGGCCTTTGCCGGGGGCGGCATTCACGAGGCCATCATGGCCTACGAGGACATAACCTTCTTCGAAATTCTGGCAGAGGAGCTTGCCCTGCGGGATCTGGATGCCGAGCGGGCCACCGAGGAAAACTACGACGAGGTCATGGACCGGATGGAGCAGTACATGGGCGAATTCGAGGCCCATGGGACGGATCACATCAGCGTGGACCTGGAGTGACGGGACGCCTCAAGGGGTCCTTTCCCAAAATTTTTGCCGTTTTACGCCCGCCGCCCTTGCGGCGGGCGGCTTTTTATGCTAAAATAGAGCGGTCAACGCTACAAAATACCACAGAAAACACACGAGGATAAAACATTATGGAAATCACACAGGGCGTCCGTTTCGACAGCCTGGGGCTGTCGGAGGAAATCATGCGGGCGCTGGAAAAAAAGAATTATGAAGTATCCACCCCCATTCAGGCGGGGTGCATCCCCCCTATGCTGGATTGGCAGGACGTGACCGCCAAAGCCCCCACCGGTACCGGAAAGACCTTCGCTTTCGGCATCCCCATCATTGAGCATACCGACCCGGACAGCGACCAGGTTCAGGCCGTCATCCTGGCCCCTACCCGGGAGCTGGCTATGCAGATCACATCCGAGATGCGGGACCTGGCCCAGTTCAAGCCCGGCGTCCGGCTGGTGTGCCTCTACGGCGGACAACCCATTGGCAAGCAGATTGACGCCCTGAAAAAGCGCCCCCAGATCGTCATCGCCACCCCCGGGCGGCTGGGAGACCACCTCAAACGCCGCACCGTGCGCATCGACCACGTCCAGACCGCCGTGCTGGACGAGGCGGACCGGATGCTGGACATGGGCTTCGTCCATGACGTGACCCACCTGCTGGATCAGATGAAAAGCCGAAAAAACCTGGGTCTCTTCTCCGCCACCATCAGCCGGGAGGTTATGGACATCGCCTGGGTCTACCAGCGGGACGCGGTGGAAATCACCGTCCGGGCCGACGAGGAAAACAAGCCGGACATCCTCCAGTACCGCCTGGAGCTGAGCATGGACCAGAAGGTTGACGCGGTGGAGAAAATTCTGAGTCTGGAGCAGTACGACCGGGTGATGGTCTTCTGCAACACCAAGGGCAACACCGAGCGGGTCACCAAGCTGCTGCAGATGCGGGGGGTGGACGCCCAGTGCATCCACGGGGACATCCCTCAGGAGAAGCGGGAGAAGGTCATGGCCCGGTTCCGCCGGGGGGAGCTGCGGGTCTTCGTGGCAACCGACGTTGCCGCCAGAGGCATCGATGTGGACGATGTGGACGCGGTGTTCAATTACGACGTGCCCGATGAGAATGAATACTATGTTCACCGCATCGGCCGCACGGGCCGGGCCAAACGCCACGGCGTAGCCTACACCTTCGTCACCGATTACCCCGGTATGGTCCGCCTCAACGACATCGCCAAGCACACCCGGAACCAGATCCAGCCCGTCGCCTTCGACGGGGACGGCAGGCTGGTTCCATCGGAAAGCAAATAAACAGAAAAACAATGAGGCCATTTATGCGAAAGAAATACAGATCCCTGCTGTGGGCCCTGCTGGCCCTGCTGCTGTGCGCCTGCGGCAAGGCGCCGGAGGACGGAGAATCCCCCGATGAGAGCGTCCCCCTCCAGGCGGATATCCTGACCGTCCGCACCGGCGAGGCCCAGACCACTCTGGACCCCGCCGCCGTCACCGCCCGGGGCGGCGAGACCATTCTCTACCACCTCTACGAGAACCTTCTGCGCTGGGAGGACGGCGGAGACGGCTGGGCAGTCCTGGCCAAGGGGCAGGCGGAGAACTACACGCTGGAAACCGACTACGCGGGCAACGCCACCTATACCTTTACCCTTAGGGAGGACGCCGTCTGGTCTGACGGGACAGCTGTCAAGGCCCAGGATTTCGTCTTCGCCTGGCAGCGTCTGGCGGACCCGGCCAACGATCTGCCCCACCGGGAACTCCTGTCGGGAGTCGCCGGCTTCGCGGAGGTCCAGGAAACCGGGGACCCCTCCCTGCTGGCCGTGTCCGCGCCGGACGGCAAAACCCTGATGGTAACGCTGCAAGGCAGTCCCGCCTATTTTCTGGAAGAGATCTGCGCGGGAGCCTATACTATGCCCCTGCGTTCGGATGTCTCCTCCTATGCCAACCCCACAGTAACCAACGGGGCGTACACTCTCTCCGGCTTTACCCGGGAGCTGGTGTCCCTGGAGCGCAGCGAAACCTACTGCCCAAGCGCCTCTAAGGGCCCCTCCCAGCTGCATTTCGCCACAATGGCGGACAGCGCGGCGGACTACGCCGCCCTCCAGGCGGGAGAATCCGCCCTGGTATTGGACCTGCCGGAGGAGCCTCTGCGTGCCCTGGCGGACAGCGGCGTCTGGACGCCGGAGCCGGCCACCGGCACCTGCGCCGTTGTCCTGAACACCCGGCAAGCCCCCTTTGACAACCCCAATATCCGGCTGGCCTTCCATCTGGCCGTGGACAGACAGGCCATTGTAGACGCTTTGGGCGGCCTCACCAGCCGTCCCGCGCCGGGGGTGGTGCCCTACGGCGTGTCCGATTACAGCAGCAGCCGCCCGGTGGTGGAGGTCCCTGATGAGGACAGCACCCCCGCCGACCCCATGGCGGAGCCGGAGCCGGAGAAGCCCCGTCCCACCTGCTGGGACTTCCGCACCCACAGCCTCGAGGTCGTTACGGCGGACCACACCCACGACTATGAGACCGACTGCCGCTACGCCCAGGCCCTGCTGGCCCAGGCGGGATATTCCGGCGGCAGCGGTTTCCCGGAAGTGGAGTATCTCTACCCCAGCAGCCATCCGGAAGGACAGGCGCTGGCCGAGCTTCTGCAAACCATGTGGAGGGACTCCCTGGGCGTTTCCGTCACCGTCCGCGGCGTCAGCGATGAGGAATATGAAAACGCCCTCCTTCCCGCCCTGCCGGAGGAAAACGGCGAAGAGGACAGCGGCACGGAGACCAGCGGCGGTGAGGAGCCCCTTCCCGCGCCTCCCTTCCAGATGGCGGTGCGGGAGCTGTCCCCCGCCTACAGCGACGCGGAGGCTCTGCTGCGGCAGTGGCACAGCGGCAGCGGGGACAATGTTTCCGGCTTTGCCAGCGACGCCTTTGACATCCTGCTGGATTCCGCCCGGGCCGCCGTCTCTCCCGACGTACGGGACGCCTGCCTCCACGATGCGGAGGCTATCCTGCTGGAGGCCTCTCCGGTGATCCCTCTGTTCTGCCGGGGCGGCAGCTATCAGCTGGCTGACGGTCTTGCGGGGCTGTACCGCGCTCCGGACGGCGTGTTCTTTTTGCAGGATGTCCGTTTGGAGGCACCGGCAGGCTGAGGAAGCTCAGACAAGTTCTGCCCTGTTGCCGATGCAACTGCGCCAACCGGTCATTTGCGCTATACTCATATTGTTAACATTTTAACGGAAATACGTTCATCATCATTCATGGAGGAGGAAAAACATTCTATGAACAGCTGTACCGACTGCCTCAGCCGCAACACCTGCCTCAGCGCGGATAAGCCCATGGAGAACTATATCCGCTCCCTGCCCCTGGAGACCGCCCATCACCGGGTAGCGGCCCAGGAAACCAAGTGCGGCTTTGGCCTCCAGGGGGTGTGCTGCCGCCTGTGCGCCAACGGCCCCTGCCGCGTCACTCCCGACGCCCCCCGGGGCATCTGCGGAGCCAGCGCCGACACCATCGTGGCCCGGAACTTCCTGCGGGCCGTGGCCGCCGGTTCCGGCTGCTACATCCATGTGGTAGAGAATACCGCCCGGCAGCTGAAGAACACCGGCCTGCACAAGGACAAGATCCGCAGCGAGAAGGCTTTGAACCATCTGGCGGAACTCTTTGGCGTCACCGGCGAGGACAAGTACGATCTTTGCGTGAAGGTGGCGGACGCGGTGCTGGCCGACCTCTACCGTCCGGAGTACGAGGGCATGGAGCTGGTGGAAAAGCTGGCCTACGCCCCCCGGGTGAAGAAGTGGAAGGAGCTGGGCATCATGCCCGGCGGCGCCAAGGGCGAGGTCTTCAACAACA